>Ga0181392_1000764_pt1 | contig 12317 bp, 9 predicted proteins | sample 15SPOviralmetaG_FD_130083 | JGI IMG/M metagenome (GOLD analysis project Ga0181392, IMG submission 130083) | Marine viral communities from the oligotrophic San Pedro Time Series (SPOT) site, San Pedro Channel, CA, USA - 15 SPOT_SRF_2010-09-15 | ecosystem: Environmental > Aquatic > Marine > Strait... | reverse complement strand
GTGGGTGGCTCTTTTATAATTTTGTATACGCCTAGACGTTTACCATCACCGCGCTGTTCTTCAGGGTTAAACACCCCATGAGCACGTTTATTACCATCAAAGAGTTTTAAAAACTGTTCTGCTAATGTCATTGCTTTCTCCAATGAGAAGGGTGGGAGAGTAAGGTTAGTTGATACCTAAACCCTACCCTCCCGAGCAACCTAGAGGCGATCAACCCCCTTGGTTGTACTTAAAAAGGCACATCATCATCTGGTGGTGTGCCTTTATCCTTAGGCTCTGGAGGGGCTGTTTCTTTTACCTCTACTTCACCAGCTTTTACTGATTTAGCAAATGCTACAGCCATCTCAAACACATTAGCTTCTTCAGCATCTGTTAGGCTTATCGGACCGACTTTATTAATTTCCCAACCAAACCAATTACCTTTATCATTGCTTTCAGCAACCGTAGATAATTGATATTTATGAGACATCATTGGTAAAGTGTACGGACCATTTTTGCCTTGTGCTGTAAGAGCTTGCATTTGTGTAACCCATTTACGAGCTTTCTTTAACTGTGTACTAGACATAGTTATTAAGCATCGTTGCGGACCATCCTCATCAAGCAAGATTACAAAAAACTGTGCGGTATTAGTGAGTATATTACCATTTGGCAGAATATCCTCACCACGCTCATTCTTTGTTGTAGTATTGGTAATAGGGTCATCAGGGTGGTATGAACCAAAATAGCCACCACCTTTTTCACGAGGAGCCCATTCTACAAACCTACGATTGTAATAGCATGGGACAACAGTCACACCCTTTTCACCATCATATGCTTTATTAGCTACCGTATTAAACATCATACCAGCTTCAGCACCTTCAACATAAGCACCATCACGCTTATTCACTTGTGGACTGAGTTGTGCAAGTATGCGTAAAAACGGTACTGCCATATCTTGTGAGGTGGTTTCTTCAAAACCCAACCCACCTAAATCTTCAAACTGTGCTACTGCTACAGCAGAAGACTCTTTCTTTGCTACTTCTGTTGCCATATCTACCTCCGTATTTTGGCTCTCTGCCCCACATATACACCCAACAGGTCATACGGCAAATTCTCGCCTTTTTCTACCTGTTCCTTCACAAACGACTTTAGTGTCATGGGTTCCACCCAAGTCTTAGTTTGTGTTTGCATACCGCGCTGTTCAAGCTCGGCAAGCAAATCTTTAGCAGAGTTATCCTCACCACGACCAAAGGCCGCTGTAACGTGGTTCTTTATAAGGGAACCATGCCCTGCTTCTATAAGCCATTGAAAGGCTTCATCCTGACGGTCTTTGGCAATGCTGGCATTATAATAAGGCGCAACACTAATCTCACTGCCATCCTCCATCTTAAGTTCAGTAACCCCATACTCTTGCAAAGCGGCTGGTAACAAATCTTCTGCTACCTTGCGATGCTCACGTTTGGAATCCTTTAACTCTAACTCTAGATCAGCAATGCGTTTCTCTAACGCAATTTGTTGTTTGCATAGGTTACTCACAGTGCTGATACCCGATTGATTTATGCTGGTTAGGTCTCCAGCTACACTTTCAAAGTCCATTAACTAGACTCCTTCCTATGGTATAGATCTACTTCCAACGGATAATAACGTTCCTCTAACCTATCCCACTTTAATGCTTTGAACCTACCATTATTCATTCGGGCTGCTTCAGCACAGGCAATACCTATACATAAAGGGTCACCAGATAATAATAAGTAATCACTATCATTAAAGTTACGAAGGCCTCGGCTAATCCTACGCACCGTTGGTTGAGTGCTGAATGAAACCTGTTCCTTAGCCGGAACAAGTATCTGCAAATCGCCAAAGGCAACTGCATCTGTGATATCTCTACCACGCACTTCTTGTGTAATGTAGACTGTCACGGCTTTCTACTCCGCTGCTTTCTATGCTTAGTGGTATTACCAAGCAAAATTACCTTACACATTTATATATAGGGGTAAAACAAAAAACTTATCATTGTTATCCATCCGATATTTTAATATCTGATATCTGATATCTGGGAATTGTTCATTTACAAACGGTTACTTTGAGCCCCTACGCGAGATAGAACACGAACATAAAAACATATGTAAGATTTTGGTTTTTGTGCTATTATAAAAAGTACCCAATAGAAAGCGGTGTTATGCGTTACAAATTTAAATACAAGCCCTACGAGCATCAGCTCGAGGCATTAAAAAGATCGTGGAATAAGAAAGAATTTGCCTACTTCATGGATATGGGGACAGGTAAATCAAAAGTTCTTATTGATAATATGTGTGTACTCTACGACCGTGGAGAGATTACTGGTGCATTGATAGTTGCCCCTAAAGGTGTATACCGAAACTGGGAGCAAGGTGAACTGCCCACGCATATTCCTGAGCATGTTATGTATGATACAGTGCTATGGAATCCTAGTCAGACTAAAACACAGCTAGAAAAACAAAATAAACTTTATGTTGTAGATGATAACCTAAAGATTTTTGTTATGAATGTAGAAGCTTTTAGCACTAAGAAAGGTTGTGAAGCTGCCGAACGTTTTTTAAACGCACATCCTTCCCTTATGGTTATTGATGAAAGCACTACTATAAAAAACAAAGATGCTAAACGTACTAAGAGTATTGTAAAGATAGGTAAAGTAGCTCAGTACAGACGTATACTTACAGGCTCACCTGTTACAAAAAGCCCTATGGATCTGTACACACAAGCAGAGTTCCTTGATGAATGGTTATTGGGACATAGTAGTTTTTTCAGTTTCCAATATGAATATGCCATCGTGCAAAGGCGTAGTATGGGAGCGCATAGTTTTAATCAAGTAGTAGGGTATCGTAATTTAGATAAACTCAATGGTATACTTGAAAACTTTAGCTATCGCGTAAAGAAAGAAGACTGTTTAGATTTACCTGATAAAGTATATATCAAGCGTAGTGTAGAACTCACTGAAGAACAAAAGTCTGTTTACAATAGTTTGAAAACATTTGCTCTTGCCCTACTAGAAGATGGTTCAGTAACTACTGATACTATCCTTACGCAATTACTCAGGCTGCAACAAGTATGCTCAGGCCATGTAAAAATGGATGATGGTGAAATGAAAACTTTCAACTCAGCTAAATTACCAGAGCTTATGTCTGTATTAGAAGAAGTAGATGGTAAAGTTATTATATGGGCTAACTTCACACATGATATAAAAACAATAGAACAAGAAATATCTAAAATGTATGGTGCTGAAACAGTAGCTACATATTATGGGGAAACAGAGAGTGATGAACGGCAAGCTATTGTAAACCGCTTTCAGGATCCAGACAGCCCTCTTAAATACTTTATAGGCCAACCACGCACAGGTGGTTATGGGCTGACTCTGACAGAAGCTAAAACAGTTATATATTATAGTAATAACTTTGACCTTGAGATAAGGTTACAAAGCGAAGATAGAGCGCACCGTATCGGGCAAATAAGTAAAGTTACTTATATAGATATTGTAGCTGATAAAACAGTCGATGATAAAATACTATTAGCATTACGGAATAAAATCAATATAGCTAGTCAAGTTCTTGCTGAGGATTTTAGGGATTGGATCGTTTAAGAAGATCTTGATATAATAAAAATCATACCAAGGAAAAATGTTGCGGCTGCAAGCACAGCACCACTTATCATCAACATTTGTTTCATGTTTTCAGCAGCTTCTTTTTCTTGTTGCCGTTTTAAACGACGAGCTTCTGCCGCAGCTTCTTTAGCTTCGCGTATACGTTTAGCTCTTTCATCTACGATACTTCTCCATGTCCCATGACCAAACCGCATATCAACCATACTGGCTATTTCGCGCATTTGTTCTTGGGCTAACTTTGCATCTATTACTTCTCTAGCAACATTAGTAACACCAAACTGATCACCAACACTAACGCCAGACTGTTGGCTACGACGTTGTTGGACTTGTTTTTCTCCCTCAAAGAGTTTGTCTATAAAACCCGCAATCTCACCAACATCATTAGCAGTACCAATAGCACCTTTAATACCATCAACAGCACTTTTGAATAAGGCTATCCCTGCGAGAGCAGTGGATATGGGTTCCATATCATACCTCCCGCATACGGGAGACTAACCGTTCAGCACGATTTGTTACTTGGTGATACCATTTTGAGTCAACCATCTCATCGGCTGCTTGCTGCCAATCACGTGCATCGACACCAGCTTTCATACCTTTGAATTTGCTTAACCGAGGGTATCCCATATTGAACATCATATTTGCTATTATTAGTTGCACTTCTTCTGGTAAGGAATCAAAGTCGGGGTACAATCGTTCACAGTCTTCGAGGACTGTTCCAACATCTTTATTAAAGCACTCTGCGACTCTATCTGTTGTGATAAATGTTCCGACTGGACGGTTATACTCTTCGTCAGATTCAGTGACCAAGTGACCAATCCCAAAAGTAGGCAGACCCAAATGATCCAAGTATATTTCATACTTACACCCCTCATCTGCTTCTATTTGTTTCCGTAATACTTCAAGATCCATTATGCTAATCCCATGATACCTTGGTTACGACGATTTGCTATTGCACCACCTAACTCATCGCGAGGAAACAGAGAGGAAAAGTTCGTAATCCCTGCACCCTGACTAGCTCTAGGTGGTGGTTGTATCTGTGGTGCGCTCGCTAATTGCGTAGGCGCAGGAGTAGTAGGGGCAATAGGTGGTGCGCTCACTACTTGTGTAGGTGCAGGAGGAGCAGCAACAGCGGCAAACTCATCACCCATCTCAGGTGGCTTTCCTGTGCGCTCTACTTCTTCTTTCGGTGTTTCTACATCTTTACTAAAACTATCGCCAAGTTGGTTAAGTATATTTGCGTAAACTTTAGATCTACGTTTATTCCAAAACTTTTGTATAGGAGTTTTTCCACCATACAGTGTTTTAAGCTGCGCTACTGAAGGTGGACTTGCAAAAATACTTGCCATAATATTATTAGTGAAAATAGTTCTAAATGCCGCTAATTCTAATTTAGCAAGACCAGCTACAGCGGAAGCAGCTTGAATTTGCCCACCAGCATCTATTTGGAAACCCGCTAAAAAAGATGAGTAAATACGATTATCTTTCAACTCTTGCATATACGGACTTTTTGCGTCGTACTTAGGCACATCACCTTTTAATGTAGATGATTGGAACAGAGGTTTGAATTTACTGTAATCGCCTGAAAAATTCGTTAGTTCAGTAAAGGCTTGTGCTAGACCTGAAGGCTTTACTACATTTAAACCCTGTTTATCAAAAGTAGAATTAGCATCTAATATCTTTTTGAAAACGGCTGCTCTCATATCATTAGCAGTTTTGCCATTTAAGCCGCCGTTCTTATTAACAAATGTAATAATTTCAGCTTCTGTCATTTCATTAACAGAAGTTAAAGCTCTTTCACCGACTGTCATCCTGCGTGACATAGCAGCATTTACACCATCAGATTGTAACCATGATGATTGCCTAGCTATGTTTTCTAGTGCTGCGCGGTCGCCAGCATCAGGAACCATTTTTGCAAATAACTTATTATCTGATTCCATGATTTGGCGTATACGTTGCTGAGTCAAAGCAGGGTTTTGGTATAGCCAAGTTATAAAACCATCTTGTACATCTGCTATTAATTGGTTAGCTGCAAGTTTGCCATCTGGTTTATTTCCAGAAGCAGCTTTTGACATTTTTGTAAAATAATCCCAATCACGAGCGGTAAACTCACCCTTCCAAAACTTTTCAGCAAGCTCATTTGGCATAACTTCTGATTTGCGGGAAAACATACTAGCTATATTAGAAGCATTTAATGTATCTGCTTTTAATTTCACTAAAGTTTTTGCTTCATCATATGCTTGTAAAAACTTTGTACCACCACCTTGGGGGTTAGCTAATACATCATCTATTGCATCAATAAGTTGTTTAGCTGATTTAGAATCAGGACCATCCATTAAACTACTAGCTCTATCTCTTAAACCTTTAAGCTGGCTTAATGCATCAAAACTTAATTTTTTACCTTTATCTTTCACAACCAGTTTAGAAACTGTTGGGTCAATCACATTTAGAATGTCATTGGTTATTGCAGCAAGGTCACCGCTTAACTCACCTTCTACTCTTTTACTTGTTTCAGTGGCAAACTTCCCTTTTTGGTCAAGGGGAATACCTGTATCAGTTCGGCCACCTTTAGGCACAGTACGAGTTTGTGTACCAAGTTGAAGTACTCTAGCTACCTCTTTTACAGGGCTTAAATCAAAAACCACACCTTCAGCATCCGAAGTATTAAAGGCTTTTTTGTATGCTTCATCAATAAGTTCATTATGGGATGTCTGTACTCTACCAGCAGATCTGCGTATGTTTTCCTCGATAACTTCTAGTGTCATACCTTCGGGTAGTTTACCACCGAACCTATTAGCCACTATTTGATAGACTTGTTCAGCTAAATCATCTTGCTGTAATTTGGTATAGGTACTTAATTCATTTGCATTGAATGAATCAAAATTACTTGCTGCTTTTTGTTGTAATTTTTCGTACAGTTTACGTTCTTGATTATTTAACAATCGTCCTGGAATACTAGAAGTTCCTGCTGTTTGAGTAAATGCAGCTTGAATTAATTTATTATCTGTTGCTAATTGTGCTGCTCCAAATAATGGTAAACCAAGACGCTGTGCTGCTTCTTGCGCTGCTAAAGATCGCTCTCCCGCTTTTCCAGCAAGAAAAGAACCACCTGTATCATCAGTAAGAATTTGTCTGACTTTACCGCCAGCTATAGGTAATATCTTAGTTACTAGACCATCTATTAAACCGATTGTAGCAGCATCTTTCACACTGAGTTTTTCAAGTAATTCATCTTGATTCATAGAAGTTTCATCAAGGACAGCTTGATCAATTAAATTTCCTATTGTAGCTCCACCAGCCGCACCAAGAGCAGGAAAATAAGGGGTTAGTATTGTACCTACTACACTTCCAACGGTAGTAAAGTTTGCGACATTACCTGTAAAACTAGCTACTTCATTACTAACATCAGAAAACCCTGTAGGGTCTACATTGAATACATCACCTTCTTCTGTAATGCTGTATATTTCTGAGAATTTACCGCCACCAGTCGGCACTCTAGAGTATTTACCATCAGGATAATGTTTTTTAAAATATGCTTGACGGTCAGCAAAAGTGCCTGTCATACGTCTACGAGCTAATCCATCTGATACATTAAAGCTCATTGGACCGACAGCTTTACCGCCTTGCCAATTATCACCAACAGTTTCACCCACAACTTGATCAATACGCATGAGTTCAACTTCATGAAACTCATTTAATTCTTCCATGGTTCTTGCATCACGAGCTTTAGTAATATCTATTTCTAAAGGCTGAAACTCATTAGGGTCAGGCTCACCTAACCCTATAATGCGTAAATCATTTTGTATTTGTGCTTCAAAAGCTGCTGCATCAATATCTTCATCTGGATCGGTGGCAATAAAATCTGCACCAGTAAAAGGTGTAAACCTAGCCCCTCCAGGAGTATATTGCAAATCGGGTGTTGTTGTAGTCTCTGGCGCAGAAACTCGTGCGCTGATTCCAGATCCCACACTAGGAGCTACTGCACTACTCGTAGTTCTTGCAGATACTGCCATCAATTGCTCTCAGTCACACTAACAAAAGTATCATAGGTTGTAGCTGGATCCATTCCATTTAGTTCTGGATTCGTAACTAAAAGGTTAGGCCAGTTTGCGATAAAAGAGTTTCTATCTGCACTGTTTTTTACAGCATTAAATGCAGCTATCTCATCTGCTGGCACAAAATCAGCTTGACCTTGATCATTAATTACAGCAAGACTTCCTGCTGGAGGAGCATCTACAGAGGCTTGTAATTGGCTAACCATTTCTTGTGTGATTACAGGATTAGCTGCCCGAATATCTTTTAAGCCTTGATTAAATTTAGCATATTTTTGTTCTGCACCGATGCCTTGATTTTCTTCTTTAAGCAAAAACTCACTAGAATAATCAGCTTCAACTCTAGCTCTGGTTTTTGCTGCGGCAAACACTTTCTGTAAAGTTTTTAGACCATCTGGTGAAACACCAATATTTGGACCAGCATCTATGATCAATTGAACTTCAGACTGGTTGAGGTTTCCAGGGAAACTTTCAGCCATCATAACAGCAAATTGTGCTCCAACAGATTTTAACAATTCACCGCTGGCTACATCGTTACCTGTTTCACCTGAGAACAATTTATTAAACTGTTCTTCACCAATTAAAGACCTAAGTTTATCTCTACCACCAACTTCATCCACCATTTTTATAACACTTAATCGCGTTTCAGCAAAAGCACCTGTGCTAAATTTATTAGAGGCTAATACCGATATATCAGCTAAACTAGAAAGTTTATCGGCACTTTGAGCCCCTTCTCCTATGTCTTTAATTTGTTTGCCAAGCAGACCAGCAAACTCTTTATCAAGTGCTTCATTAGGATTGTATTGTGTGGTGACAGTATTTTTACCTTTAATGAAAGCATCAATAGTTTTACCAATATATAAATCTCTAGCGGCTGCTTTTTCGAGGTCTGTGCCTTCTGTATTAGCAAAAATCATTTGAGCTTTAGTGTTCATTAGATTGGTAAACTCAGGATCTTTAGTTGTGAGTTTATCAGATAAGAATCCCATCTCATTTTTAGCTTTTGCTATATCTGCCGCAGTTGATTGCTCATTATTTACAATAGCAGAAGCTGAATTATATCTATCCATAAGTGCTATAAACTCAGGTGGTTGTATCCCTGTACCTTCAGCCCCTTCAATTTTAGTAGCTGATTTTGTACTAGGGTCAAAAGCAAAATATCCTGTAGTAGCATTACCAAATATTTGATTTGCCTTACCTGACCCTGCTTTTGCAGTTTGCACAGCATCTTTATCATCTAAGTAAAAATATCCAAACTCAGAATCACCAAATATTTTAGGTGGTGGAGCACCTGTACCTTCTGCGACTTGTGTGGTCGTTTTACCATCCTCATTTAAAACATGATAACCCATTTTAGAATCACCAAACGGTGTTTTCTTACGACCTAACCCTTCTTTCAATGTAATAGGTACGGTAGGATTTTTGGGATCAACGGCATAGTAACCGAATGTTGCATCACCAAAAGTTTTTAGATCAGGGATCTTAAGTAAATCAGGTGCTACCTTTAATAGTAAGTCAGACTCAGCTTTAGCTTTAGCTGTCTTACTTGCTGCGGTAGCTTCTGCTGCTTTTAATTTTACAGCTTGTTCAGTCTTGCTTTTAGCTTGAGCCATTTGCAAAATAGGATCACTTACAGCTTTAATTGTTTCAGGTGCTAAAACTGAAGTCAACAGCCCACCTTCTGGAGCATTAGCTACAGCAGCGGCTAAATTTAATCCAGCTATATAAGGGTTTAACTCATACCCTGTTTTATCACTACCCAATACATCTTTATAGTATTTAAGATTTTGGTCATATGTAGTAGCTTGGGGGACAAGACCCTGTAATGTTTTTAGAGTAGCTAAATTCATACCAGATGGAAATGTTGTTTCACCTTCAGCTGATGAGCCACTTTGTCGCATTACAGGTTGTTCACCCATAGCCATACGCATTATAGCTTCATCCTGTCCAGGAGCTTGCATAGGCTGACCACCCTGCATTGCATCAGCAGCACCTTGCATTGCACCCTTACTACCTAACTCACCAAGCATAGACATAATACCTTCATCAGCAATAGCCCCACCCTCTTCCTGAGAGCCTTGTTCAGCGGAGTCTAGTAAAGTAAGGGAGGGCTGTATAAGAGTAAGCGCAGATTCTGGTGTTTTACCAGCATCTTCTTTACCAATATAACCAGCTAACTCATTACGACGTTGGTCAATACTTTGATCATCACCACGAATAGCATTCATAATACCTACATAATCTTCAGCATTATCAATATCATCATTCATACTTTGGAGGCCACCAGCTATTTCAGCTAGAGTACCTTCCATTTCAGCTTCTTGCTCAGGTGTAGTTTCTAACCCAGAAGTAATACCTGTTCCAGCAGCTTGGGGTGGCTGACCACCGAACATTCCTCTTTGTAGAACTGGATCACTGTAAGTTTCATTAGGTCGCAACATAGTAGCCTCCGGACCTGCCATATTACCTGAAGGCATAAGTATACCAGCGGCAGCTCCAGCCGGACCAGCTAAACGACCCAATGCACTTAACCCTCGTGGCGCAGCCAAAGGAGGCTTTCCACGATTAGCAAAAGCAGCATCTTTAGCAGCTATTCTAGCTTTCCTGTCTGCCCCAATGTTAGCTCTTTGTTGTGCTTTTGCTCTCTTTTTTAGAGCATTTTGAGCCGCACTTATAGCAAACGGTGAAGCCGCTGTAGCTGCACCACCGCCTAACAAGATTGCTCTTACCCGAGGGTCTGTTACTTCACCAGCCATTAACCAAATGCTTTCTGTGCTGCACCATATAGGCTAAGACCACCAATACCAGCACCTAGTAATTGATTTAGTACATTTGGCTGTGGATTTGCCCCTTGTGATATTGTCATCTGTGAACTAGGCGCACCACGCAATATATCACTGTAGAAACCAAGACGTTGATAAGGCTCATAAACTTTTTGCATTTTTGTTTGACGGCGAGCTTCATCTTGTGCTTGTTTTATTGCTCGTTTTTGTTCACCAAGTGCAAATAGATTTGATTGTTCAGCTATACCCAGCTTTGTTTGTAATTCACCTAGACCTGCTTGTTGCATTCCTAACTGACCAATACCTTGAGCAAGCTGACCCTGTATTGATCCTAATTGACCCTGTGCTTGTCCTAATTGGGTCATTCCTTGCCCAACCTGTATTGCCCTATTCATTTCATTTTGGGCAGCAGCTTGCGCTTGCAAAAAATTATCTGCTTGCGCTTTTGCTAATGCAGAGGCTTGGTTACGACCTATTTCTGATTGTTGAACGGCTGCCCGACTACCCCCAAAAGCTCCACTTTGCGCGGCTGTTGCATCAGCTTGTGACCGTTGCATATCAAAAGCACGAGAAATTTCATCCCCCACTGCTTGTTGATAAGGGTTCATATAGGCATCTAATTGTGCTTGGCTAGGAGCACCCATACCCTGTGCATAAACTCCTCCAACTTGCCCTAATGTACCAGCTCCTTGTCCTACAGCTGATTGCCCAGCCTGAAATCCAGGAAGAGCAGCCCCCATTGTAGCAGCTCCTGTTTGTAAATAAGGTTGATAGCCACCTAAACCACGTCGAGCTGCGTTTAACGCATTTATTTGTTCTTGCGTCATACCCTGAGAAGTAATTCCTGGCAATCCACCACGAGGAGGAGCACTCGTCAGAGCTTTAGCTTGCTCCATGAGTCCTAGTTTATAGGCTTCAATCTCAGGAGATTCTTTGGTAATTACGGTTTCGGTAGCCATTATGCCATCCCCTCAAACTTACGCATCATATCATACATACGTTGCGCTCCAGCTCTACGATCACCATCACCAGCCCCACGGACAGCTTTTGCATTCATAACAAATTCACCATCACTTAACATAGCTGGTATAGAATCACTGGTTGGTGTTCCAGGACCATTGATTGCGCCACCACCCGCCGCCCTTCGCGTAGGTGTTAAAAATGTAGGGTCTTGGTAGTAAGGGTTATCACCATAGAAGTCCTTACCGAAGAATCTATCAGGGTATTGTGCTTTATACTCATCTAAAGTTAATCCGGTATAATCATCTACACCATCATCATCCTCATCGCTAAAAGCTCCTGCTAAAGCTACTCCAGTTCCTACTGCTCCTGCCGCATATAAGCTAGGCGCAGCTTTTGTTAAGAAACTGGGAGCTCCTGCTGTAGCTGCTTCTGCTATTTTAGCACTAGCTTGTTCTTCAATTGCTTTTTTAGCTGCTAAATCAAGTGTTGAATCACCTAACGTGCTAAGAGCTTGTGCAGCTTCCGCTCTCGCTACTTGTTGTTGTAAAGCGGGATCTATACTTGCGCGACTTGGGCTAAATACACTTTCTGCAAAACCTTCACCTTTTATCGCTCCTGTGGTTGGGTCAACAGTAGCAGGAGCAGGGTCATATAAATATTTTTCCATAAATGATTTAGGCTCTGTAGTTTTCAAAGGATCAACAAACTCAAATTTTTCGCCTAGTTTACTCATTGCCACATCTTTAGAAGCTGTTTGTTGAGCCGCTTGTTGACCAGCACCAGCTTGTTGACTAGCTTGAGCTACTTGACCTGCACTAGCGTTAGGATTAAAACCATAAGGGTTATCATAAGTTAACCCACCTATACCACCTTTAGTGCCAAATAATCTATCTGTTTGATATGCAC
>Ga0181392_1000763_pt1 | contig 12318 bp, 10 predicted proteins | sample 15SPOviralmetaG_FD_130083 | JGI IMG/M metagenome (GOLD analysis project Ga0181392, IMG submission 130083) | Marine viral communities from the oligotrophic San Pedro Time Series (SPOT) site, San Pedro Channel, CA, USA - 15 SPOT_SRF_2010-09-15 | ecosystem: Environmental > Aquatic > Marine > Strait... | reverse complement strand
TTTTTGTTCTTACTTTGTTCTTTTTAGCGTCTGGATGCTCAAAAACTGTTAAAAATTGCAAAATTTCGCCAGATTATGAGCGAATCGGCGAATCAGTAGTAGAGAATTCACAAAATATAACTGAAACAGAATATAAGTCGGGAAAAATGACTTGTGATTTTTAATATAAATAGTATAAAAAGGAAATAACATGGAATATTGCAAAAATTGTGGGCATGAGTGTCATTGTGGAAGTCCATGTATGAGAAATCATACAGATGGCGATGGAAAACAAGTTACGATTGAATGTTGTAAACAATGTAAATGTGATACGCCAATTAACAAGTAGGTTTTATGGCAAAAATGAGATTATTTAAGTTTTGGAATGCAGATGGTGATGAAAAAGAAAAAGAAGCAATAAGTTTAAAGAAAGCCACCAAGTCAGTACAAGGTGATTTTAAAGACAAGATGATAAGTGTCGAGTATATTAGTAAAAAAGGCAAAGAGATGTGTCATTCTATTATTATACCGATAGGTAGAAAGTTAAGACAATCAATTTTACAAGAAAAAAGAAGAGAGGCCTTAAAAGCTAAAAATGCCAGCCGTTAGTAGAAAAGGTGATACAACTACAACAGGTCATGTTTGTACAGGTACAACTACTTTAGATACACCAGGACAAGGTACTTGTTTTGCAAATAGTATATTGATTGCAAGACAAACTGACCCTACTGTATCACACATACATCCACCCTTACCAGCGTGTCCACCACATGTAGCAAATGTTAATGTTGGTTCGCCGAATGTATTTGTAGAGAGTAAGGCTATCGCAAGAATAGGCGATAGCACAGACTCAGGTGCTTTAGTTAACGGTTCTGGTAATGTTTTTGCAAACGGTTAGAAAAACCTTATAAATATTACCGTAATGGCAATATACGATTCACAAATAAAAAGCAAAAGCACAAGAAATTCCAGACCATTTAGGGATATTGACTTGGACTTTAATAGAAACGCAGTTACTAATGATGTAAATGTGGTAGAAGATGTCGTAGCTGTCAAAAGGTCAGTTAGAAATTTAATTCAAACTAACTTTTATGAAAGACCATTTCATCCAGAATTAGGGTGTGGTATTAGAGAGTTGTTATTTGAAAACTTTACACCTATGACAAGGGTTTTTCTACAGAGAAAAATAGAAGAAGTTTTAATTAACTATGAACCAAGAATACAATTACAAAATGTTTCTGTGGATGATGACCAAGATAAAAATAGATTAGTTGTAGATATTTATTTTTATGTTGTTGGTGTATCAGGTCCACAACAAGTACAAACATTTTTACAAAGGGTAAGATAATAAATGTCAACCATTCAACATAAGTTAGTAGTTTCTGATTTCGATTTTGACGCAATCAAACTAAACTTAAAATCCTTTTTACAAGGACAAAAACAATTTCAAGACTACGACTTTGAAGGTAGTTCATTAAATATTCTTTTAGATATTTTATCTTACAATACTCACTATCTAGCTTATCTTGCTAACATGGCAACAAATGAGTTATATCTTGATAGTGCTGATATAAGAAATAATATTGTATCATTAGCAAAGATGATTGGTTACACACCATCATCACCAAGAGCGCCTATGGCGTCAATTGATGTTACATTAAATAATGCTTCAGGCACAAGTGTTACCATGAATAAAGGTACTGTCTTTACTACAAGTGTTGATGATATTTCTTATCAGTATGTAACAAACTCGGATGTTACAATTACACCTTCAGCCGGTATTTACAAATTCAATGGTGTGTCTATTTACGAGGGTACGCTAGTAACATTTAAATATACAGCCGATACCACAGATGTTGACCAAAGGTTTATCATACCAAGTGCTAGAGCTGATACTTCTACATTATTAGTAAAAGTTCAAAACAGTTCAAGTGACACAACAACAGAAACATATTCATTAGCAGGTGGTTACAATAATGTAACAGGTGAGTCAAAAGTTTATTATATACAAGAAGGCCAAGACGGCAAATACGAAATTTATTTTGGTGATGGTGTAAACGGTAAATCATTAGCAGATGGTAATATTGTTATACTAGAATACATTGTTACAAATATTGAAGATTCAAATGGAGCAAGTTCATTTACTTTATCAGGAAATATTGGTGGATTTACTAATGCTACTATTTCTACAGTATCATCTTCTCAAGGTGGTGCAGCTGGTGAAACAGATGAATCAATTAGATTAAATGCACCATTAAATTATGCAGCTCAAGAAAGAGCCGTTACAACAACTGATTATGAAACTTTGGTAAAACAAATTTATCCTAATGCCTTGTCAGTAAGTGCATGGGGTGGTGAAGATGACGAAACGCCAAGATATGGTATCGTAAAGATTGGTATTAAGGCAGCTTCAGGTTCAACACTTACAGAAACAACTAAACAAGATATTGTCAATAAACTTAAACCATATAATGTAGCTTCAGTATCTCCTCAAATTGTGGATCCAGAAACTACTTCGGTATTGTTAACATCAACAGTAAAATATAATACCTCAACAACAACTAAATCAAACGATACATTGAAATCAGAAATTATTACTGCTATTACAAATTATAATACAAATACACTACAAAAGTTTGATTCAATATATCGACACTCTAAATTAACAGGAATAATTGATAATGTTGATAATAGTATTCTATCTAACATTACAACTGTAAAAATTAGAAAATCATTTACACCTACTTTAGGTTCATCACAAAAATATAATGTTTACTTTAGAAATGCTGTATTCAATCCACACACAGGACATAATATGGCTGCTGGTGGTATTTTATCTTCTACTGGTTTTAAAGTTACAGGTAGTGACTTTGAAATGTTTTTAGATGATGATGGTTCAGGTAATGTAAGAAGATATTATCTATCATCTGGTATTAGAACATATGCCAATGAATCACAAGGTACAATTAATTATACTACAGGAGATATTACATTGAATTCTTTAAATGTTGCTTCTATTTCAAATATTAGAGCTGTTACTTCAACAGTTATTGAAATTACTATTACACCAGATTCAAATGATGTTGTTCCTGTAAGAGACCAAATAGTAGAAATAGATGTATCGAATTCGGGAATTACGGTTACAGCAGACACATTTGTGGGAGGCTCAGCTGACGCTGGTGTGGGCTACACAACAACATCAAGTTATTAATGACCAATGGCAAAATTTAATGATAAAATTTCAACGATACTTAACAGCCAACTACCAGAATTTGTTGTCGCTGACCACCCAAAGTTTGCCGAATTTCTAAAAGTCTATTATCAATTATTAGAATCAGCTGAATTATCTGTTGATACTATTGAAGGCACGGATGGTATTTTACTTCAATCAGAAACCGGCCAATCAAACAATCTAGTTTTAAACTCTAGTCGTAAAGACACAGCTCGAACATTCCTAGATGGTGGTGATAAAGTTCTTTTAGAAGAATCAACTTACGGTAAATTTACTAGAGGTGAAGTTGTTACGGGTCAAACATCAAAGGCAACAGCAAATGTATTAGTTGAAGACATTGCAAATAATAGATTAATAATATCAGCACAAGATAAATTTATAGATGGTGAGGTTATTGTTGGTGCAAGTTCAGGCGCTCAAGCAAATGTTACAAACTATAGACCTAATCCTGTAAATAATATTACTGACTTAATTAACTTTAGGGATCCAGATAGAGTTATAAGCCATTTCTTAACACAAATGAGAGATGAGTTTTTAGCAACATTACCAGAAAATTTAGCTGCAAGTGTTGATAAAAGAAAATTAATTAAAAATATTAAATCACTTTATAGGTCAAAAGGTTCAGTTCGTGGACATGAAATGTTTTTTAGAATATTATTTGGCGAACAATCAGAAACAATTTATCCTAGAGAACAAATGCTTAAGGCCTCCGATGGTCAATTCGATACCTTAAAAGTATTAAGAGTTATTGCTTCAGTAGGTGACGCTACTCTATTGATAGGTAGACAAATTACTGGTCAAACTTCAGGTACAACTGCTATTGTAGAAAATACCTCTACATTTCAGATTGGTGCCTCTACAGTTACACAATTAATTCTAAATGCAGATAGTATTCAAGGAACATTTATTGTAGGTGAAGAAGTACAAGGTACAACATCCGATACAGATGATTACTTTATCAAAGCTAGTATTACAGGTATACCTGGTACAAAAAATATTACAAATGATGGTTCATTAAACTCTACGACAGATACTATAACATTGACTGCTGGTGGGCAAGGTGCATTATTTCAAATAGAAGATATTGGACCAGGAAAAGTTACAGAAATTATAATTGACAATAAAGGTACAGGTTATGAAGTAGGCGACCCATTAAGTTTTGTAAACACAGGAACAAGTGGTAAAAATGCGGCCGGGTTTATTAAAGTCGTAAACGGTGGTATTGCTGACCAAAACGGAAGTGCCACACCAGCTACAGGCGTAGAAGATACTATTGTTTTAGAAGATGAAACAGTAAGTGGCGACCCATATTCAGGTAGGGTCATTATGCAAGAAAAATTTACAGGTTTACAAACGGTTGAAGAGATATTTTTAACAAATGGTGGTGGACAATATACATCATTACCTACAGTCACAGCTACATCATCAACAGGTTCAGGTGCAATTGTTAAAGCTTACGGTGATGAAATAGGAAAAATCGTTAAACTAAAAACCGTTTCACTAGGTAGAAGTTATGAAACAGCTCCTACACCTCCGGTTTTAGGTTTCTTTAACAACATGATTGTAACAAACATTGTTGCTCCGTTTATTAAAGGCGACACAGTTACAGGAGGTACTTCAAGTGCTACTGGAGAAATTGCAGATTTTGATAGTGATAGAGGTTTATTAAGAATTAAATCTGTATCAGGAACATTCGCTTTAAACGAAACTATTACCTCAAGTAGTAGTGGAACATGTGTACTTAAAAAAATAGATATTTCAACAGCCACGGTAAATGTCGTTGCTGTATCAGATACAGACGGTGCGTTTATTAGTGAAAGAGGTAAACTTTCTGAAACAACAATGAGAATTCAAGATAGTTTATATTATCAAGATTACTCATATGTAATTAAAGTTGGACAATCAATCGCAAGATGGCGTGACGCATTTAAAAAAACAATGCACACATCAGGATTTTACTTTACAGGACAAGTAGATATTGAATCAAAAATAATTGTAACAGCAAAAGGTCCTGTTGAAGGTGTTACTTCAGGAACACTAGAAGCACCATTATTATCACTAGTCAATACATTATTCGTAACAGTATTCGGTAGAAGATTAGGAACAGATAGTGATGGTTCATCATTAAGAACAAAAGCACAAGTAGGTGGTAATTCAGATGTAAGTAATGACTTTAGGGACCCATTTGACGCAAACACTAGAGATTTGACGGCAACTAGAGAAAACATAACAATTGATTATTTAAGTAGACCAAGAAATCTATTTACAGATGGTTCAGGTACAGTACATGATATTAGAAGTGGTTATGCATACGGTGGACCTAGATACAGTTCATTGAATAAATATGCTAATACAGCATTTGGTAATAGTAATAGTGGTTCACATGCAAACTCATTTCAAAATTTGAGTGCGTTGAAAATTGAGGGTACTAAAACACCTCTTGATGGACAACAAGTTCCTATATTCTTATTTACCTCTAGTAATCTTGGTGGTAAAATTAGAATGAAATATGCGTTTCCTTGTGAAATAGGAACAAACGCAGACCTATTCAGTAACACACTAACTAAATTTGACTCAGGAACATTAACATTTGATGATACAACACCGTAGAAACCTTATAAATAGTATAAAGAGATAACAGGCAAACATGGCAAAACTTACAGTAAATCGAGGTACTAACGCAAACGACGGAACAGGTGATAATCTCCGTGCAGGTGCTAATAAAATCAATTTAAATTTTGATGAAATTTACACAGCGATTGGTAACGGTACGAACATTGACGGTACAATTAAAATCGCAGACGATTCATCTACAGTTGCGACAATTTCTGCTAATGGCGAAACATTAAAAATTTTAGGTGGTAATGCTATAACTAGTGTGTTATCAGGTAACACATTGACAATAGCTGCTGACGCTGCCTCACTATTGACAGCAACTGGTACTGCCACAATCACAAACAAAACAATTAATTTAAGTAGCAATAATACACTTTCAGCTACATTTGCTGAAATTAACACAGCAATTTCAGACGCAACTTTAGTTGGCACGGCCGCTTCTCAAACATTAACAAATAAAAATTTAACAGGTGCTGGTAATACTTTTCCTACATTATCAATTAAAGATGACGCCTCTACTATAGACGCAGTAAGTTTAGGTCAAACTTTAACTTTTGAAGGTGGTTCAGGTATTACAACTACAGTTACCGACAATAAAGTTTCTTTTGCTACAGACGGTTCAATTGTAACCGAAACATCTACAGACACATTAACTAATAAAACTATAAGTGGTGCAGATAACACAATCACAAATATTCCATCAGCTAATGTTACAGGTGTATTTGATAATACATCTTCAGGTTCAAAAATCAGATTTAACTTTGCAGGTACAGGTGCTTTTCCAAATGAAACAACTTACGAAGGAATGTTTGCTTATGATACAACTGGTAATGAAGCTTATGTTGCTGACACAGGTGGTTGGACAAAACTAATTAACGAAAATGCTTCAGTTGGTGCTTTATCAAATGTTAACATTGTTGGTGTCGCAGACGGACAAGCATTAATATGGAGTTCAGCACAAGGTAGATTTAATCCAGGTAATGTATCAGTATCTACAGCGACATATGAAGATACAGCAGTTAGATTAGCAGTAACATATAATTTAAGTTCATCATATAGATTTGGACATTACGGTGCTACAGATAATCCAACAATCTATGCAAAACAAGGTCAAACCATTGCATTTGATTTAACTGGTTTAAGTGGTTCACATCCTTTTGTAATACAATCAACATCAGGAAACTATGTTTCTGGAAATAGACTTACAACAGGTTTAACACATGTTGCTACAGACGGTACAGTTACAACTGGTGTAAATGCACAAAACAAAACGAGTGGTGTTTTATACTTTGAAGTACCTAGTGACCAATTAACATGTTACTATGTTTGTGCTTCACACAATGCTATGAATGGTACTGTGTATATTAGACAAAAAATACCTTCAGTACAAAAATATACAGGTAACGGTTCAACAACAGCATATACTATCACAGCAGGAAAAGTGGTAGACGATTTACTAGTTTATGTAAATGGTATTTGTTTAGTACCAACAGATGACTATACAATTTCAGGAACAACACTAACATTCGTAACGGCGCCGGCAAATTCGGCAGAAATTACAATAAGGTATCTATAATGGGAGCAAAAACAAGAGCAATATCAAACTTTGTAACAAACGCTACAGGCGCAGGATTTGGTATGGTATTTTTAGCAGAGTATGACGGTTCAGGTGGTTCATCACATAGTATTGGTCCGTCTATAATGACAACAGATTACGAATCTTTTTATTGTGTTTATAGAGCCGCAAATGCTGGTTCTGGTAACTCACATTACAGAGTAAAATTTAAAACATCTGGTGGTTCTACAATAAACACCTATAATATTTACACTTATGACCAATCATCATCTGGTTCTTTTGGTAGAGGTGGTAATGCAGGATATTCAGGTACAGGGGGTAACAACCAAGCATATGCTCCTTTATCTGTAAATAATCATCCAAGTGATATGGTTGTTGGAAATTTATGGGTACATAATAGTGGTATGGCAGGTGGTTCAGCAACACATAGAAATAGAATGAGCTTTAATTTTCAAGGGCAAACACACCAAAATGGTTTTTCTGGTACTTACAATGAAAATTTAAATGGTAGTGGACAAGCTACTGCTGATGGCGTTTGTGCTGAATTAGAATTTTCATATGCAGGTGGTCAGAATATAGATTATAATATTAAAATTTACGGATTGAAAAAATAGGAGTTATAGATGGCATTTAGTGTTGATGATAGTACAAAAATTGCAACTTTAGACGGTGTTGAATACGGTCCAAAAGATGTTATGGGCACTCTTGTTGCTTTAACAGAAGCAGAGGCAACAGTATTAAAAGATGAAAGAGCTACATTACCTAACGATTTAAATTTAGAATTAGATAGATTAAGAGATAAAAGAAACTCTTTACTTACAGAAACAGATTACTTAGCTTTATCAGACCAGACATTATCTAGTGATATGACGACATATAGACAAAATTTAAGAGACCTGACAAACGGTCTTGATACGGTAGAAAAAGTTAACAATGTAACATGGCCTACAAAACCATAATGAAAACTTGTATAAATATAGTTAAGGAAGAAATAAAATAATATGCCAGCAATTATAACAGACAGATTTAGAATTCACAATAGTGAACAGTTTTCAGAGGCTTTTTCTGAAGCCGCAGGTAACACTTTTTACCTAGGTATCGGAAGACCTCAACCTTTTGCTGTATCTACAAGAGCAGACGGAAGAACAAATAATGAAGGAACAGACGCTGCTCCAATCACACCAGCAGATAACACTACTGCTCAAACATTTCCTTTTGATGATTTAATTGCAGCTAAAAAAATTACTTCTACAGATGTGACCTTTGCAATTCCAAGAAGAAACTGGACAACAGGTACTACATACGATATTTACAGACACGACTATGGAGATTATGCGACAGGTAATACAACGGCTATTAATGCGAATAGTGGTGCGTCAACAATACATGACTCAACTTTTTATGTATTAACAAGTGCAAGAAACATTTATAAGTGTTTAGATAATGATAACAATACTGCTTCAATAGTAGAACCATCAGGTGTAGATGTTGATATTATCTCTACTGCTGACGGATATAAGTGGAAATATATGTACACTTTATCTGCTTCTCAACAATCAAATTTCCTATCAACAGATTTTATGGCAGTTGAAACAAATTCAACTGTAGCGGCCGCAGCTGTTAACGGTGCAATTAACATTGTAAAAATTAAGACTGCTGGTTCAGGTGGTGCAGACGGCACACATACAAATATTGACATTAAAGGCGATGGTACAGGTGGTAAAGTTTCAGTAACAGTAACCTCTGGTGCTGTAACAGCAGTAACAGTTACAACTCCAGGAACAGGTTATACTTTTGCTACAGTTTCAAATGCACAAATCGTATCAGCAGGTGCAACAAACCTTGTTGGTGCAGAATTAGATGTAATCATTGAACCAAAAGGTGGTCACGGATTTAATGCAGTAGAAGAATTAGGTGGGTTTTATGTAATGATGAATACATCACTTGAAGGAACAGAAAGTTCGAACACAAGTGACTTTACAGTTTCAAATGACTTTAGAAAAATTAGTTTAATAAGGGATCCGAATTCAGGTGGTTCAGCTGCCACATCAACTACATTGAGAGGTACAAAAGCAATTAACCTTTCAGGTGTTTCAGGAACATTTACAATTGATGAAGAAATTAATCAAGCTTCAACAGGTGCAGTAGGTAAAGTTGTAGAATGGGATTCAGTTAATAGTATTTTGTATTATATACAAACAAGACATGTTGATGAAGGTATCGACCAATATGGAAATTTAACAGCATTTAGTGGCCAAAATGTGGTTACAGGCCAATCATCTAGTGCTAACGGTACACCAACAACATCAACAAGCACTATTAACAGTCAGGCATTCACTAATGGATATTCTAACGCAGAAATTGACGCTGACTCTGGTGATATTCTTTACATTGAAAACAGAGCGCCTATAACAAGAGCTGCTGACCAAACAGAGAATATTAAACTGGTTATAGAATTTTAGGAGAGTTAAATGCCAAGTCCAACTGACTTTAACCTCTCACCTTACTATGATGACTTTAGCGAGTCAAAGAATTTTCATAGAATTCTTTTTAGACCGTCATTTGCAGTTCAGGCTCGAGAGTTAACACAATCACAATCAATTCTACAAAATCAAGTAGAGAGAGTATCAGACCATCTTTTTGAAAAAGGTGCAATGGTTATTCCTGGTGAAATCGGTTATAATATTAATTACTATGCAGTTAAGTTAACTTCATTCACAGATTCATCAGCAGTTGGTGTTACACTTGCAGATTTTAATAACTTACAACTAACAGGTCAAACTTCAGGTGTTGTTGCAAAGGTAATTAATCAAGTTGCCACAGACGGTACTGACCCTAATACACTATTCGTACAATACGAAACTTCAGGTACTAATAATACTTCTACAAAATTTACAGACGGAGAAACAATCTCCGTTTCTACAACTCTACAAGGTACTTTAACAACAGTTTCAGCAGTCGTTGATACTACTGCCACAGGTTCAGCCGCTTATGTTGCAGAGGGTGTTTATTACATCAACGGGTTTCATGTTGAAGTTGCCGAACAAACTTTAATTTTAGAAAAATACAGTAATACACCATCTTACAGAGTTGGTCTATTAGTTACAGAATCATTCATAACACCGAATGATGATGGTACTCTAAATGATAATGCACAAGGAACATCTAACTTAAATGCTCCAGGTGCTCACAGATTTAAAATTACATTAACACTTACAAAGAAAACATTAACTGCTACAGATGACGCAAACTTTGTAGAGTTGTTAAGATTAAAAGCAGGTATTTTACAGAACCAAGTTAGAACAACAGACTATGCAGTTTTAGAAGATACACTTGCTCGTAGAACATTTGATGAGAGTGGTGACTATGCAGTAAGAGATTTCGATTTAGATATTAGAGAACATTTAAATTCTGGTAATAACAGAGGTATTTACACTTCAGCTAATGGTGGTTTAGAAACTAAACTTGCATTAGGATTAGGAGCAGGTAAAGCATATGTTAAAGGTTATGAAATTGAAACAATTGGTACTACATTTATTGATTTAAATAAGGCTAGAGATTTTAATACACAGAATAACTTTACTACAAAGTTTGATGTAGGTAACTTTGTTAATGTTACAAATATATTTGGTTCTCCTGATGTAGGTTTCGTATCAGGTTCTACAGAGGCATTTAAAAGAATTAACCTTTATGATACTTTAACAAGTGCTAGAGGTACAGAGAACGCAGGTTCAGGTGGTTCTATTACATCTATTGGTCGTGCTAAATCAAAAGGTTTCCAATATGTAACAGGTACACCATCAGCATTTACATTTTCTAGTTCAGCTTTAACTAGTGCAATATACAGACATTATATGTTTGACATTAATATGTTCACTCATTTAAATGTTACTACAAACACAGCATTCACAACTGGAGAAACTATAACAGGTAGCACTTCAAATGCTATAGGTACAGTAGAAAGTTTAACGACAGCTACCAATGCTACAATTTCAGGTGCTACAGCAGCTAATCCTGTAGTTATTACAGCAACAGCACATACACTTAAAGAAGGACAACAAGTTACAATTTCAGGTGTTGTAGGTATGACAGAATTAAATGGTAATGTTTATACTGTTAGAAATCCAGAAGCAAACACTTTTCAATTATATGACACTAACGGAACAACATCAATTAACGGTACTGGATTTACAGCATATGGTTCAGCTGGTACTGCTACACACGGAGTTGTAGTCGTATCAAGTACAAGTGGTGGATTTATCGCAGGCGAAACAATTACTGGTGGCACATCAAGTAATACAGCAATTATTCAGGCAAACGCAGTTGGTCTACAAGGCGTTAGACAATATGATTTTTCTGCTACTAAACAAATTGGTTCAGCAGGTTCGCCAGCATATACTTCAGATGTTTCAAGAAGTGGAACATACGGTGAAAGTTTACAGATTACAGGTAATATCACAGTTGCAAATAGTAATGCTTCTGTTACAGGTTTTGGTACTTTATTTAATACAGAATTAAAAATTGGAGATGAAATTACAATCTCTACAGACGCAGGTGGAACAGTAACTAGAATTGTAGAAGCTATCATATCAAATACTTCTCTAACATTATCAGCTGCTGTTGGCGGTTCAGATGTTTCTTCTAAATCTGTTGCAACAAGAAACAGAGCTAAATTACAAGATTCAAATAAAAATGTATCAATATTCAGATTGCCTAATGAAGCAGTTAAAACTTTAAAAACTACTTCTAACTCTGGTATCACAGATACAAACTTTAAAGTAAGAAGACAGTTTATAAAACAGTTATCATCTGGTTCAGGTCAAATATCAGCAGGTACAAATGAAACATTTTCTAGTTTATTTGAAGGAGATTATACTGTATCTATTAAAGCAATTGGTTCAGCTTCAGCTGGTGC
>Ga0181392_1000760_pt1 | contig 12331 bp, 22 predicted proteins | sample 15SPOviralmetaG_FD_130083 | JGI IMG/M metagenome (GOLD analysis project Ga0181392, IMG submission 130083) | Marine viral communities from the oligotrophic San Pedro Time Series (SPOT) site, San Pedro Channel, CA, USA - 15 SPOT_SRF_2010-09-15 | ecosystem: Environmental > Aquatic > Marine > Strait... | reverse complement strand
CCTTATACTTATGTAGTGCGGTTTTTATGAGGGATAAATCCATGTCATTTAATTGTATTTTTTTCATTTTTGTTTTGTTTTATTGTGTTAATATAATGCGAAGTGCTAAATATAGCGGAGCAATGTACAAAAGTAGGTGCACCGCTTTTTTTGTTAGTTTGTCAATTGTCTTCATATCACTAAAAATTAAAAGATACTTTGTCAATGTTTAGTAAAATATACCCAACGCCAAGAACGGTCGCAATACTGTAAATTGTTGCAATAATTAAAGCGAATGTCTCAATCGTTTTCTGTGTTCTGTTATTTGTTTTCATTGTTGTGAATTTATATTATTATTTGTTTTTGTTGGTACAAATATACAACAATTCTACAAACTACCAAACATATAAACATTTTATTGACTATTTATATAAATTCTAAATAAGCAATACAATACACATATACTATATGAACAGGCGCACGTATACTACAATAATTTTGGCACATATCCAAATATAGATGATTATTTGTATTCAGTATAAATAAGGGCAACAGGGCAACCGTATACAATTACCCTATGAAATTACCACCTATGAAATTACCACCTATGAAATTACATATATATTGAATTGCTTATATATTGAATTTACTTTCCTGTCAAATATAAAAATACGCCAAGAAAAAACATTGCACAACCTAATTCAATCATAATTTATTTTATTTTTATTTCTGGTAAACCAAAATCATTTATATCTATTTGTAAGTCAAAATCAAATCCACAATTCTCACATAAGAAGTTATCCTTATGGTTATTGTGCCAACATACTTGACAAGACTTTTTATATTCATTAACTTTCATGTGTACAATTTAACTATATTAATAATATCCTTCATTCCAATTCCTAACGCCTTTTCTGTGCTATTACCGAATTTGATTAACTCATCTGCGCATTCATTATAATAATTCATTTTATTTCTTAATTCCTCAATTTTCATCTGTATTTATTTATGTGTTAATTTATATGCAATGATTATCCTTGTATGCAATGATTATCCTTGCGTTAATGATTATCCTCAAATGTTATCCACCTTATGTTTCAATTGTAGAATCAAATCATCATCGTGTTTTTTCTTTTGCTTCATGGTTACTTCAATAATACTTGGAAGCCAATCAAGCAATGCTTGTGGGCGTATTGTTACCGTATTGTAGTCATTAGATAAGCATACGCCATCTTCATTAGACCATAATGTTATTATCTCGTCAATATATATTTCCTCGTTATTCATTTTATATTTATTTTTATGTTCAATGCAAACATACGAAGCCTAATGTTACCTAATGTTAAGCCAATGTTAAGTATTTGTAAAATATTTACTATCTTTGTATCATGATATTTAAAGGCAAATATATGTATAAATGGAACAAAGAAGGGGATATCGAAATCGTACCCCAAGAACAACAGGGTGTTGAATTGCCACAGGGGGGTATTGAATTGTCAGAGGAAGAAACCCCTATTAAATTCACAAGGAAACAAACTCCAATCTTTACAGGGGTATTGAATTACTTTCCCGATGCAATAAGAGAAATCGCAAAGTGTTCTTACGTTGGACAACAACAACACAATCCAGATAAACCTCTGGCGTGGGATAGAAGCAAGTCAGGAGACGAATTAGATGCGCTCTCTCGACATTTACTTGAAGCAGGTACAGTTGATACCGATGGCATTAGACACTCCGCTAAAGTAGCTTGGAGGGCGCTGGCTAACTTACAAAAGGAAATAGAGAATGACAATGAAGCAGTTTAATCAATACTTACGCACCTGTTTAGATAATGGGTGTGATGAGGTTGTGGTTAAGTTTGACAGGCAGGGTATAGTTTCTGTTCAACCTATAATAGAGCAAGAATGAAAAGAATAGCGTGGACAATTATATGTATAGTAACTATAATGATTTGGTATGCAGTATATCTTATGGTTAACGCAGTACATACATCCCTTTAGGTACAGTACGTTCAAGGGCGTATTGAATTGCGTAGCGGCTTCCGTCGATGCCATGATTCCAAGAATCTCTTGGTATGCTACCCTTTAACTTCCAAGCATAATTGTTAAACTCTCGTATTAAATTCACAGAGTCCTTATCGATTATTATATTGTAGTCCTGCATAAGAGCGATGCCTGATAAGATGCTACCTTTCTTTTTTATAGTAGGCGTAATGTTTTTAAGTCCTTTTGTCTTTAACTCCGATATAAGTCGAGGCTCACTATTGTCGCATACAATCAGATTGTTTCCTGCATACCTTCTACACATCTCAAATATATTAGAAGTAGATAGTCCAGCCTTGTAGAAGTGTTCTTTTATCCAGATAGTCTTTCGTAGCTTATCCACCGCAATTTCAGTTAGGGTTGAGGGGTCTACCGAGAATCCGAAATCAAGTCCAAATATCGTATCATACTCGTTATTGAAATCGCCAATCTCCCAATGAGTAAACACAACTCCCTCTGCTTTCTCAAGCCACCCTCCTAATATCTGGTGCTTGTATTTCTCTGGTCTACGCTGGCGCATCACCTCCACTTGTTCTACAAAGGATGGAGATAAGTGTTGCTTGTTATCAAGGTAGGTTGTATGTATGTAGCTGACGTTCTCTTTAACGCCATTGTAACCGTCTGTAATGCCTCTATTCTCAAAAAACCTCTCGTATATCCAATGCTGTTTAGTTGTGGGGTTTAGAATGAGGATACAGCGATTCTGCTTTCCAGTAGCACGAACAGAGTAGTCTATCTTTTCAAACGATTCCTCGTCTGTAAGTTCCTCTGCTTCATCCAAGACAAATGTCGTAACGCCTTGAATAGACTTGAGCTTGGCGGTCTGGTCTCCACTCGCAGTCTTAATACCACTAAACAGAATGCTGCTTCCTGTTAGGTTATTTATAATCTCATTTTTTGTAACGGTAAAGTTTTCTGCTATACCCATCAGCTCAAGTTTCTCCAAGAACTCTGGTATAATAGACATAGATGCCGAAGTCATTGTATATCGAGTAAAAAGTATGCGATGCCCTGTCTCGTATGTTAGAAGCACCAAGAATGTATTTACGCCAAAAGACTTACCACTTCCCCTACCACCTGTAATTACAAAGTACCTACTCGGGTCTCTGAACAGAGGATTGTACTTGGGATTAAGATTTACTTTCCTCATCCTTTATCTCTGTTGCTTCAATATCAATAGTCTCTTCTGGTTGCAGGAAAGATATTACAGGAATGTTTACCTCCTGCTTTACGTTAATGTCCTTCTGCTCTTTCGGCTTACCATACTTGTATTCCCACAGTAGGCGTAAGTGTGCAAAGGAATCCTTACTCATCTCTGCAAGTGCCTCCCAAGCTTTCTTCTCGCTTCCAAAGGCTCTCTTCATTGAACCTAGCGCAAAGTTCTTTATGTCCGCTTCTTTGGCTTTAGGCTTTCTCCCTTGCCCTCTGGACACTCCCTTTATCGCACCGTTGTTTCTACGCCCATCTGAATACGGAACGTGTGGTTGCTTCTCTTTCGGTTCTGGCTTTGGCTTAATCGGTATTCCTAATTCAGCTTTCTTCTCGTCTGATATTAGACTTCTCTTCTTTGGTCTTGGCATATTTAAATAATAAAGTTCATACCAAAGTGTTTAACTATCTGATTTACTGTGAGTAATACCTAGTCATCAATGTATCAATATGTTGATTGTAGTACATAATCATATCATCGTTATCCTCTTTCTGTTGCGCCAAATATAATTGGTCTTTAAAGTAGGCGTATGCCCTTATAAATGTATTCTTCTTTAGTTTCATGTCTTATTAGTATATTGAACCGCTTATTCCTTCAGAGGCGTAATAAACCTTTGTCTGTTGGTTTCTCGGTTGTATGTTATTAGATATAGCTTTCTTCAAATCATTATTCAGCTTCTCAATGTCCTTCTTTAAATCAGACACTTCTAGTTTAAGTCTCATGTTCTCTTCCTCAAAATCAATCTCTGGCTCTCCTGCAAGACCGCAAAATTCATTTCGTATTGAATCAAACTTTTTTCTAAACAACTTGTCTTGGGCGTAGTCTATCTCAAATTCATTTATCTGATGCAATACAGTAGCGTGGTTTTGTTTTAAGGGTAATGTATGTCCTATTGAGTAAAGAGACATCTTTTTGTAAAACTCTCTCATTAACTTGTAATACATTCTTCTAGCAAAAATAACCTCTCTCTTTCTGGTCTTAACACCCATATTAACACCAGTCTTTTCCTCTACTAATCTTTTAAGATATTCTATCTCCAATTCCATCTAATTCTTGTTTATATTCGTTATACGCTTCCATAGCGCCTTGTATGCACTCATACTGCTCTGTATCTTTAAAGTACTGTATTAAGAACTTAACTTCGTCAAGAAGCAATGCTCCGTCTCTCAATGAGAGTAGTACATCCTCTCGGCACTCTTCTTTAGCTTGTTGATACGTCATCTTTATCATCTTTTGGCAACTTCTCTATTACAGCTTGAAGCATGGCGTACATCCTTGTAACCGCCTTCTCAAGCATCTCTATTCTATGTTGCTGTGTTAGTTTCTTTTTTCTCAAAGTATTCCTTTTATAATATATTCCTCTATATTTTTACCACCTTCAGAAAACCATTCTCTGTAAGTGTTTATTGCGCTAACAACTAATTCTTCGCCTTGAAAGTAGAACTCTTCGCTAACATCATATACTGCAATATCTTTAGTGTCCTTACATATACACAAGAACTTAAAGTCTTGGTATTCGACACCGAATAAATTACAGTAAATGAAAACCTGACTGGCGTAACCATACTTTCTAGCATTGTAAGGAAAGCTACCCTCCGCAAGACCTGTTGTTGTCTTTAGGTCTACTATTCCATTCGCACCAATAGCATCTGCTTTAGCTCTAAAAGGAATACCGTTAATATTTCCGATAGCTGGCTTCTCGTAATCAAGACCCTTTATTAGCATTTCAGCATCGTAACTACTATATATAGCATCAGACATTCTCATAGTTTCTTCATACTCTTTACGCAAGAACGTCATTGGATTGTCGGCAAATGCCTCCTTATATATCTTGGTGTTTCTTGTACTAGCATCTACCCAATTAAGGTGTCCAAACTTCTCGGGTTCAAACACAGCTAGGTGTAACAGCCATCCAGCAGTCATAGCACTTGTTCGCTTATTAGCAAACCTTAAAGACTTTGCATATGCTTTAGGTGATTTGTTAAGTAACTTCACGCTACTGCTACTCAATGCGTTCTTTCCCAAGTATTCATAGTAGAACTCATCATTGTCCATTTGCTTTAAGATAGAGTCTTTATCCCAAAACTTTCCGTCTAGTGTAACTATCTGATTACTCATCTATTCTTCTTTTAGCTAGTTCGGGTGCTATAAATTGCATTGGGTGAAATTGCTCAAACACTTTGTTTAGTGTGTACTTAATCTCTTCTCTATTCTTTTTAGCCTCCTCTGAATACTTCCACTCGGCAAGTTCCATTTCTTCTTGGTAGCTTCTTTCCATTCTATCTATCTGCTCATCAGAAAGAGAACCTCGTTCTCTCATCTTCTGAAATAACTCATTTGTTTTACTCATTTCAATTGTTTTATTAGTAACTTAATTAACCTCTCTATCTTATTTAAAATCCATCTCAAGGGAGAATCAAGAACATAGTGTAGTATCATTAGCGCACTCTCAAGCATCCAGAATATGAATACCAGAATGATTACAAATACTAACTTCAGTAAGTTTAAGGGGGATAATATGAATCTTAATAACTTGTCCATTTACTTATTATTTTAAGCAAATATACAAACTATTTAGTAATTAACAAAATATAAACAAAAAAAGAGGGTCAATTAAAACCCCCTTTTAACAATAAAAATGTAAACCGAAAAAACTTATTGTGTCCGTAAAAGACATAGCAAATATAATACTATTTTTTATATATGCAACTATTTTTTTGGGTTAAAGTTCTCTTTCCATATAGTGTAGCATACCGCCATTCTCTGGTCGGTATCTTTGTATTCAGAAGCCATTTTAGCATTACCTATGCAACGCACTACAAAATCTTTCTGCTTCTCGTATTTCTTTGGTTTAATTAGTGGCATACTAAAGTAACAAATATATTTTAAATCGTTTCAATACTATTTAAGTCAGCATTTTTTATCTCATAAGTAGGTGCTTTCATTTTAAAGGTAGTTCCATCTGCTCTTGTCCTTATAGAACCCTCTTTGTATAATAAAGACCTATCCATTAACTCTTCTTTAGTAACCCAACCACAAACAGTAAGGTAGCTTGTTTTCTTGTTTATAGAACAAAATATATAAGCATCACAATCAAAGTCCGATTGATAAGATATGAAGTTGTTTACATAATATGGTTTTGGGTCAACCGTTCTGCCCATAGTCTTAACATCTACCTTCATTCCATTATATTCAAAATCAAAACCGCCATCAAAGCCATTTTTAAGATTACTATTTGCGCCAAAATGATTCTTAACAACGGATTCTCCCAACAGACCGACATACTGCTCTGTCTTATTTCCGTTAGCCCTGCTTCTATTGCCCACGTTATTATCTTTCAAGAAAGACCAAACACGCCTTTTTAAGCCATCATTTATCTTTATAATCATGATTTCTTATTAAACTCATTGTGTATCTTTAGTAGTTTCTGCTTTACAGGTTTGAAACAACTGCTGCAATTTGTGGGCTGCAATTTATCATTAAAGATACGATTATAAACGGAATAAATCTCTTTAACCATACTACCGCTAATCGTGTTCCTTGACCTCTCAAATAACCATTGAATTGTGTCCAACTCTTCATCCGTTGGCGCATTGTATTTTCCATAAGGGAATAATGAATTTAGTAGTTCTTGTCTCTTATCACAACCGCAATCCTCTCCTAGAACTGCCTTCGCTAATTTATCAATACCAGTCTTGCGAAACACTTTCTCTACTGTATCGCCAAGACCTGTTGACTTAATCTCTTGTGATTTCTTTTCTGATTGCTTCTTTGGCATTTTTCAATGTATTAAATATGCTACTTAAACTTATTTTAGTTTCTCTGGCGATATCCCTCATAGACATACCCCTATGATAATAAAGATTAAAGATACCTTTGTCGTACCAATACCAATCCTCAACCAGAGTTTCAACTCTTTTAAATAGCGCCTCTTCTTTTTCCTTTTCTTCGATAGAATCCAAGCTATCTTCATACATTCCTTTAAAATTATCATCCGTAATCTTATCCGTTGAAAATACGATTGGGTTCTTTTTACAGCTTGTGTGTATATTTGCATAATATAAATTTCTTAACGTAATGTAAATGTAAAAGGTGTTAACCTCTGTATCATTATACATAATTTTTTGTGGGTCTTTAACATAGTCAAAAATCCTAACAAACATCTCCTGAACAATCTCCTTTGCCTGCTCACTTGAAATGTCAAAAGACATAGCCATATTGTACCAGTCATCATACTTATTTGCGAGTTTTTTTAACAACTCTTCCTTCGTCAACATAATCTATTAAAATTAAAATTTGTTCAATCGAATTACAAACAGCATAATTACCATTCCACTTCTCTTGAAATTGCACCTCATCGGGTGTTAGCTTCTGTTGACTCTTTGTTTTATTTCCGTCTTTCAACTCAATCATATAGTTATTATTTCTATAACCTAGTATTAAGTCTGGCGCACCTCTACCCAGCTGATGGGTATGTAAGACTGAAACGCCTAAATCTCTTAATTGTTTTACTACTTCTTTTTGGTTTGCATCTACTCTTGCTTTTTTTCGCATCTTTGAACATCTATATCTTTAAATGGTGTGTATCCATCAAAGTAATACCTTTGTTCTCTTATGTTAAAATTGATGCCCTCTACGTCTTGAGGAATACCAACTAGCTTTTGTTTCTTAATCTTCTGCGAACCAAAGATAACACTTGTGTCCGAGAAATCCAAAGCACGATGAGGTCTCCATACAAACATCACATTGTCAGCCTTGTCTGAAAACGTACCTCCACCCTTTATCCTATTCACATCAGGCTTGTAATACCTGCCACTTTCATCTTTTTGTGGTGTAACTTGATGCGCCACTAAATTTACAGATATATGATTCTCAATAGCAAATCTCTTTAACTCACTCATGAAACGACTTATATATAAATCTTCACGCTCTCCCTTGTACATCTTATGCTGCACCGTATTGTATGGGTCAATGATTAAAGAACGAATACCCTTTGTCTTAACAAGAAACTTTGCTCTATCAAATATAGAATCCAAGTTAAAGTTCTTTCTTGGGTATATTAAGAAAAAGTGCTTCTTTACAAAGTTAATCGCATCATAATACTCATCCTTTGTCATCTGATTATTCTTGTAATATGGGTCAGCACTCTTGCCAATGTACATCTCTACAATGTCATTAAAGAAATCTTTCATCGGCATATTCTCTGGACTAAACACGCCAAACTTCCAACCATCGTGAAATGCCTTAACAGTAGCAAGCTGGTTCAGAAGCAAAGACTTTCCTTCATTCTGGTAGCCTGTCCAGATATTAACCTCTCCCATTCTCCAAGTCCAAGCCTTATCTATGTGAGGAATGTATGTACTTGAACCTCTTTCTTGACCGTTCTCAAAACCATCCATCATAGAGTCAACAACATCATCAACGTCAAAGATACCCTCTACTTTGGGTGCTTCGGCTGTTTTAAGGCGATTACGGAGACTTTCTACGCCTTCCTTAACCAGAACCTCATTAGCATCCTTAAACGGTCTTAAATCGACTATTTTACACTTCTCTGCGCCAAAACGTCTAATTAACTCTTGTTGCAAGTTTCTACCATTGTCATCATTATCAGTAGCAATATAGATAGTAGATGCCTCATCAAAAACATCATAACAGGTTGTTAGACACTCAAGTTTCTTGTCAATACTCTTGTCTCCAACATTGGGTGCACCCATATTAACAGAAGTGTGGTAAGGAATACCAATCACTTCCCAACTCAAAGAATCAATCTCTCCCTCGCATATAACAATCTTTGGTTGACCTTTAACACCATCGTAGTTGTATATGATTGGTTTTGCATCTTTAGCTTGAGCAAAGAATTTACCGTCTAAACCTCGTTTCTTGTAATTTACAAGTTCTTCATCTTTAAAGTATGGAAAGAAAATGTTTTTGTCATCACTTGAAGACACAATCTTATTCCTTTCAATAACCTCATCAGTTATGCCTCTTTCGTTAAGGAATTTGCGCCCCCTATCAGAGATTCTCTTCATATTTGTTTTAGATGGCTTTGTGTATTGTTTCATTGGTTTCGTGTATTGTTGCATTTCTTTTGCTTTTTTTACTGTTCCCTTGTATCCGCATTTGTGGCAATTATATACGCCCATCAATATGTTGATAGACAGGCAAGTGTCTTTCCAGTTCTCCTTACCTAAAGACTTGCATTTAGGGCATTTAACCTTTTGTTCTTCACTATTTCCCTTCGGTTCTACGCCTAAATCTAAAAATTCTTGTACAAACATTTGGTAGTCTCGTTTTTATTTTGTTTTTTTTACAATTATATAACATGTTACGTATTATAACATGTATCGTATTATAACATGAGTATTAAATATTTATAATATGTATCATATTATAATTCTTTATATAACATGTATCGTTTCGTAACATGTTAATGCTTGAATTGAGGGTTAACATATATTCTACGTTGCTTCCCATCAAAACCTATACTTTTCGTTTCACGTCTAATACAGGCGCTCTCTTCAAGTCTATTTAAGATTCTATACATTGTCCTGTCTTTAACAGACATCGCCTCGCACAGATGCTTATTAGTCGCAAAGCAATACCCTTTGTCCGATGATAAGGACTTAATGTAAGAGAATACCGCTTTTTCTACAAATGAAAGTTTACTTAAACCCTCCATATCTACTTTTATGTAATTAGTTTTCATAGCTAAAAAAAGGGGGTTTTTACACCCCCCTCTGTTTATTTAGAACGGAAAGTCATCATCGACTTTAACTGGTTCTTGTTTTGGTTTATTGTTCGAAGATGGTTGCCACTCGTCAATGTAAACACTATGAGTTTTACCATACTGGTCTGCCTCTTTCTTTTTAGAGACTCCTAATCTTAAATAACGCTCTCCGTTATATTCACTCCAAAAGTCTTTAACTTTGGATTCTGCGATAGAGATGTTTACAATCTCCATTCCATTGGGTGCTTGTCGACCTGTGCCAACATACTTTTTTTCTGACATAATTTATGTATTTAATAATTGTTCTACTTTTTTATTTACTTTGTACTTCTTTCTGATATCATTCATTGTAAAGCCATCTTTTAAGGCTTCTTTTGCCCTGTCAAACGCTTCACCAGATTCAGGCAACCACTTTTTATCATCTATAATCTCTTTTACCTTACTGGTATTAAGATTTATAGAAGCATGATTGTTATTCGAATCGGCATCCTTTGTGTCATCTATCAAGAATAAACCATTTAGGGCGTACTTTCTAGCGTAAGATGAACTACTACCAAAGCATTGCGCCACATCCATACCCTTTTTATTAGGGTCGATACCTGCTTGTGCTGAAACCTCAATAACACCTTCAATGTCCTTGAATTGTGCTGTTGATTCAACAAAAGAAAGTCCGTTGTCCAGCTCTATAACCTTATCGGAAATAGTTAAGACAACTTTGTGTTCTACTAATAGAGGTTTTACTGCTTCCAGTATATCCTCACAATTACGGTACTTATACTTACCGAAACTATTATATTGATTTTTTGGTGCTTTCAGTCTCCCCTGAATGTCCACCAGTTTTTCATATATATTCATAGGGCAAATATATAAATTCCAACTGACACTACAAAATAATATCGAAATTATTGAAGTTTTCTTTGTACTTACCTTCTTTAGATAAGGCATATCCCAACTGCCCAGTATTCTTTAATATAAAAAACCCTTTACACGATTCGTTCCATACAGCAAAATAGTCAACCTCTTCCAAAGAGTAACCACCTCTACTTTTATTACCATGCCTTATTGTTGTGTGGTTTCCTGCGCCAGTAAAGTATTTTACCTGAAGCTTAAAGAACTTGTTATTCTTTTCTAAAATGCAGTCGTATGCGGAGGCATCTAATAGGGGCATAGATACGTTAAATCCATTTTCTATTGCCATAGTGGCGAACTTGTATTCTGCAAAACAACCTTTCTGATTTATGTCCATTTAGCTAATATACAAAAAAAGTGGCAACCTAAAAAAGCTACCACTTCTATGAAACAAAATAAAAAACAAATGAAAACAGGCTTAACCTGACACAAGACAAATATACCCTATTAAATTCATAAATGGGTATTAAATTCACAGAAGTTATTAACGACCCTGCCCTCTGTATTTTTTCTTATAACCCTTTTGACCTACTGATGCGTTCTTTGAGTGAACGTTAGGTCTTTTACTCCTAGAGTCTGGAGTATATGCGTTAATTATCTTCTTTGCCATTCTTTTTACTTTTTTCCCAAGTTCTTCCAACAAAGTACGCACCATATACGGTAATGAGCAATGTTTGAAAAATAGGGATATATTCTTTCTGTATGCTAAACTCTCCAATGTTTCCATCGGTAAATGCCAATAAGGTAAACATAACCGTAAGAAAGACCAGAGTAAGCGGTCTAATGTTTTTCGACAGCCAGCTATCGCTTTGCATATCATACTTCCAACGCTCTGTAACTTGTTGTTGTGCATCTTTATCAGCTTCTTCTAATAGTTCTTGAATACGTTGCTTGGCTTGTAGGCGTTCTTCGTCAGTAGTTGTAAGCTTATCTATAACACCACCAATATCCTTTATTAAACCGCCCGTAATTAGTTGTAGTAACTTTTTCATTAGTAAGTCCAGATTACATTTTTATCCTTGTCAGGGTCTATATCTATGTGTATGAAGTTATCTGCAATGCCAATTCGATTTATACCAACTTCAAATAAGGCGTTTATTAGCTTAAACCTCATTCTTGAATGGCGAATAGCTATGTCTACCGCTAAACCCTTTAAGTGGCTGCTGGATTCAACACCGCCAGCAGATTCATTGTGAGCAGGCGTTCTGAAACCAGAGGTAATTATTATTGGCTCTCCAACAATCTCTCTAACTTCGTCTAGCATTTCTAGTAAAGTCTTATCCATAAGCTGTCCGCTACCCTGTACATCAGGGCTATCAAACTCGCTATAATTAAAGTATCTCACTTTTTCTTTTTTAACTCGTACCACTTTTGAACAGTATAACCAATAGTAACTACTAATAAAAGTATTTTAAGGCTATCTTCTAATATATCCATTGTACTAACTGTAATAGCTGACAAATT
>Ga0181392_1000759_pt1 | contig 12336 bp, 9 predicted proteins | sample 15SPOviralmetaG_FD_130083 | JGI IMG/M metagenome (GOLD analysis project Ga0181392, IMG submission 130083) | Marine viral communities from the oligotrophic San Pedro Time Series (SPOT) site, San Pedro Channel, CA, USA - 15 SPOT_SRF_2010-09-15 | ecosystem: Environmental > Aquatic > Marine > Strait... | reverse complement strand
ATGCCGATGGTATTGACGCAGCGATTGCTTTAGCTGCTATTGGTGCAGACAAAGCAGTAGCTTGTGATGGTGCAGCAGTAGGCGGTACAGCAACTGTTGGTGGTGCAGATGTTTATGTCGAAGCTATCTATGGCACAGCAGCATTTACTGCTGGTGAAGCCAAGTTGGTTATCGAATACATCGAGCCTTAATAAGCTTTGGGTGTTCCTTAGGGAGCACCCTTCACCCACTTAATACTGGATAGTATCTAATGAAAAGCACTCTTCTACAAGTAGTACAATCTATTTTATCTGACATGGATTCAGAAAATGTAAACAGTATTTCTGACACAACTGAAGCTTTACAGATTGCATCAGTAGTAGAAGATACTTACTTCAATATAATTGCAGCAAGAAGTATCCCAGAACACAACAAGCTAATAGCCTTAGTTTCTTTGAGTAGTAGCGCAAGACCTACACACTTTACTTATCCTGCAAGAACAAAAGAATTAATAAGACTAGATTACAATATAGGAACAGCATCTAGTCAAGACTATAGAGAAATAGTTTACGTAGAGCCTCTTATCTTCTTAGAGAGAATGAGTGAGACAGATTTAAAAGTAACTACTGTTGATCAATCTATGGAACTATTTGTAGCAAACGATAGAGACCCATCATACTACACATCTTTTAATGACAACCACATTATAATGGATTCATATGATGCTTCAGTAGAGTCTTTATTAGCAGCAAACAAAACTAGAGCCTACTGTTCTATTTACCCAACCTTTAGTCAAACAGATAGCTTTGCTATAGACTTAGATCAAACACTAATGCCTTTACTTTTAGCTGAATCTAAGTCAACTTGTATGAGCTTGTTTAAGGGTGGTTCTGACCCCAAGGTTGAACAGGCTGCACGTAGGTTAAAGTCTTACGTACAAAACGATCAGTACAAAAGTAAATTATCTACAAGAAACCAATACGGAAGAACCTAATGATAGACATAGAAACTGATACAGTAAACCAACACTGTGTTATAAAGTCTGACAAAATGGTGTCAGAGATTTACGTAAGTAAAGAAGAAAGTGGATACAGTTTTTTTAGAGTAAAGTTTGAGAAAGGTTCAATACCAAGTGAACTATCTGGTAGATACTCTAGCTTACAAAAAGGTAAAGAAGCTGTAGAACATTACCTAAGAAACAAAGTAAAGACAAAAACTGTTCAGCGTAACGAGTACGCAGACCAACGTGAGAAAGAACGTAATGGCTCAAAGCATAAGTCAGAAAGCAGTAAATAATTTTGTAAAAGGTCTGATCACAGAAGCTTCTGAACTTACGTTTCCTGAGGGTGCTTCTGTTGATGAGTCCAACTGTGATCTACGTAGGGATGGTACTAGGCGTAGAAGACTAAACGTAGAGTACGAAAACTCACACGCTTTGTCTTCATTTACTCTAAGTAACTCAGAGGTTGTTACTACAGGAGAGTGGAGAAACGCAGGTGGTGATGCAACTAGAGACTTACTTGTTTTACAAAAAGGTTCTACTCTTTACTTTTACAACAAAGCCAGTACTCCTTACTCAAATCAACTAGTTACTTCCAGAGATATAAGTTCTTACGCTGCTGGAACTGGTGCAATAACTACTACACCTTGTCAATTTACTAATATAAAAGGTATGTTAGTAGTAACTTCTGCTGCTATGAATACAATAAGGCTAACTATTTCTGGCAATAATGTGTCATCAATAGCTATAACTTTTGAAGTAAGAGACTTTGAGTGGCAAGGTTATGAAGCTGCAGGGTCAGAGTATTTTTTTGAAAAAAGCATAATTGGTAATTCACCAGCTAGTGTTGCTAATGGACCTAGACTGTATGATGCTTACAACTCAGGATGGGGTTCGGTAAATAACGGTATTGCAACAGTACTAGCTGGGCAAGATGCTTTTTTAACTCACATTAATCAAAGTGGTAATATTCTACAACCGCCTTTAACACACCCTTGGTTTTCAGGTAAAGACTCCAGTAATGTACAAAACAGAGCAGAGTTTCTTAAAATAGACGCTGGTAAAACCTTAACTGCAAATGGCAGGTTTGTCCTAAACTTTTTTGATAAACAAAGAGTAGCAGCTTACAACACAGAGCCTAGAAAGTCTTACACACTACAAGGAATAAATAATGATACAGAATCATCTAGGTTTCAAACTTGTGAAACATTCTCAGGTAGAGTTTTTTACGCTGGATTGAACAGTTCTAAAAACGCAGGTACTGTATTATTTTCTAGAATTGTAGAAGATACTAATGATTTAGGTGAGTGCCATCAACGTAATGACCCTACTTCAGAAAACTTATCTGACTTACTAGACAATGACGGTGGTGTCATAGAGATACCAGACGCTTACAACATTCAAAAACTTTACGGCTTTCAAGGTGCTCTATTTGTTTTTGCTGAAAATGGTATATGGCAAATACAAGGTGTTGATGGTGTTTTTAGAGCTACAGAGTACTCAGTAAATCAAGTAAGTAAAGTAGGTATTCTTCACCAAGGTACTTTTGTTCAAGCAGACGGTGTTCCTTTCTGGTGGTCAAAGTACGGCATACATACACTACAAGCTGACGCTGTAACAGGCTCTAGTTCTCAACAAAACATAACAATACCTACTATACAAAAATTTTGGAACGAGATAACTGATGCTCAAAAAGCTAAAGTTATAGCTTGCTACGACAATGTAAATAAAAGATTGTATTGGGGTTATCCTAACGCAAGTGAAGGGGTAGCGTCTAAGATAAATAACTTCTTAATACTAGACATACCTTTACAAGCTTTCTTTCCTTGGAAAATATCTGATGAAGCTTCTAGCAGTGACGCTATAGTAGGTCTAGCTTATTACGATACATACGCACAAGCAGAAGGTGATCCATCTATTGTACTAATCTGCAGGGATGGAGCTACAAATAAAATTACTATGGGCCACTTTAGTGGTGTGACCTTTTTAGATTGGGGTAGTGCTAACTACACATCATTTGCTGAAACAGGATACGATTTTATAGGGGATGCAGTTCTAAAAAAGAACGCACCCTTTATTGTTACTTACGCTAGAGTTACAGAAACAGGATTTACTGGTAGTGAGAGTGCAGGTTATCAACCTGTAAGACCCTCTGGTTTAACTGTTGCAGCCTCTTGGGATTTTGGTGAAGACTTTCAAACAGCACAAGAAGTTTACAGATTGAAGTATCCTTTGTTTCCTAACAGTGGTAACTTAAATGACTTCAACTATCCTGATGATGTCATAACATCAAGGATAAAGATACGTGGACATGGACGATCCATGAGAATTAAATACGAAAGTGTACAGGGTAAAGACTTTATACTCCTAGGTTGGGGTATGCTACAAGGAAGGAACCCTCGTTTTTGACAAGAATAAGAGAGGCAAGTGAAGAGGATATATTTGATATCCTTATACTTGCTAAAGAATTTTCAAAAGAATCACCTATAACTCACAAATGGAATAAAGAAAAAACAGAACATTTTTTACTTTCTGCTTTAACTAATACTAATACAATTATATTTGTTTTAGAAGAAGATAATGAAATAGTAGGAGCCTTGGTAGGTCTTATAAATGAACTATATATGTCACAAACCTTAGTAGCAACTGAGTTGGCTTGGTTTGTTTCCAAAGCCTACAGAGGTAAGAAAGGTTCTTTAATGTTAATGACTACATTTGAGAATTGGGCTAAAGAAAATGGTGCTAATTACACTTGCATGGGTGACCTACATGGTATAACAACTCTAGAAAAACTCTATACCAAAAAGGGTTATTTTAAGTGTGAAACAACTTACTTGAAGGAAGTTTAAAAATGGTTGCAATTTCAACAGTAGCAGCAGTAGTTGCTATAGGCGGTACAGCTTATAGTGTTAGTCAACAAAGAAAATCTTCTAAAGCACAAAGAGAAGTTTCTAGAAGACAACAAAGACAACAAGCTCTTAAAGCTGCTAGATCAAGAAGAATGGCATTTAGAGAACTACAAATAAAAAGAGCACAAGCACAAGCATCTCAAGCTGCCTTAGGTCTAAGTGGAAGCTCTGGTGCTGCAGGTGGTCTAGCTAGTTTAACTTCTCAATACGGCTCTAAATTAGGTTACGGTTCTGCTATGACAAACCTATCTCAAGAAATATCTTCTTTTAGTTCTATAGCTCAAACTGCTCAAGCTAATGCTCAAACAGGAGCAGCAGTTTCAGGTCTAGGTCTAGCTGTTGCTCAAAATCCAGAATCTTTTCAAACCGCTTTCGATAAGATAAGAGGAAAGAAGGTTAACTAATGGCAACATTCTTAGATCAAGCATCTAGTGTAATTACTTTCTTAGGGGATGACAAAAAACCTGCAGTCAAAGAAGAGCAGGATGCACGATCACCTTCTGTAGAGCGAAGAGAGTTAGCTGTCATTGGTGCTACAGGTAAAACTATAGAAGCATCAGACAACATTCCTGCTGAGATAGCTAACAAAGTAAACCAGACTTTATCTACTACAGTTAACAACTACACTCAGGAAGCTACTGATGTAGACATGGCAGTAGAAGAGTTACAGGATCAGGCTGATAAAGGTGCTGATCTGATGAGTATAACTGATTACTTTGACAATAGCTTTCATGCTATGGACAATCCCTATTTTACAAGAGCAGAAAACCTAGCGTCTATAAAGTATCAGATGGTAGTAGAAAAGATAACTGATGCTATACAGGTCAGGACTGCTGACACAACTGCAGGTTCAGTAATCAACTGGTTAGACAGATATCTACTAAGGCAACTACCTATAGGTGCTTGGGAAGACCTTACACTAAAAAGAAAAACTGTATCCGAAGAATTTGCTAGGGCTATCTCAGGTGATATGCCAATCAAAGACTTTGAAACATTCCTAGATTCAAGAGTAGACGAGTATCTAGAACAAGGTTTCTTCTTTGGTGAAAACCCTGAAGCTCTAAAAGATTTACTAGCTACAATAGAAAAGTTTGGAACTGATGATGGTCTAGACGATGCTCTCATAGGTGCTGTAGACTTACTACCTTTTGTTGGTTTAGCTACACAAGGATTGAGTAAGACAGCTAAGGTTGCTAAGAATATAAACCAAGCAAGAAGAATATCTAGGACTCTAAACAGAATATCTAGATCACCAACGCCAGCCACTAGAGCAGGTGCTATCAATGGACCTGAAGCAGCTACTGAAGTAGCAGAGAATATAGCTAGAGTTTCAGATGAGCCAGAGAACCTAGCAAACATGGGGCCAAGCCTGACTGATGCAGTAGGTGATAACGCTCCTGTAAGACCTTTGGGTGCAGCAGCTTCCTTCAACCACACTGCTCAACAACTTACAGACGAAACTTTTTCTTACCTAAGAAGAGCAGTAGGTGACATCTATGACGATGAGCTTGTCACTAACTACCTAGCTACTCGTGTAGCAAGTTTGTCTGAAAGCTTAAACAGAGGTGTCATAGACATTAAGCTAGACACTGACACAGAGAAGCTAACAGTACTACTAGGGCATCCTAGGACTGGTAGAGCTATGACTAGGGATGCAGCAGAGCGACACGCAGAGGACTTCCCTGAGGCTACAGTAGTTGCTATTAGTGAAGACGCAGGAGCTTACGCTATACAGGTAGATGAAGTTATCAAGATGGATGACTTTATAAAGACTGACAAGTACGCAGAGTTACAACACGTAGAAGGTGTAACAAGTAAAATATTTAGAAAGATATTTCAGAGACTACCTACCTCAGGCTCTCACTTGATAGATAATGCTGACGCTACAAACCTAGCCTATAGGTCTGAGAGTGCTGCTGTAAGACTTAATCAGCTAAACGCACCGATGATTAAGAAAATAAATAGTTTGTCTGCCAGAGAACTAGACGATGTAGGTGATATACTTACTAGGTTACAGTCTAGGGATGAGGCTTCACACAGAAACTGGTACACTGAGGATGAATTTACAGACAGGTGGAAAGCAGACCACCAAGGTAGAGCACCTTCACAAAAGGTTTTAGATGGGTACAAAGCTTTAGTAGACCTGTCAGATCATACCTACCATGTCAGAGCAGTCAGTATGATTAGAAGACTGCACAATAATAACTTCAGAAGAATAACAGTAAACGTAGGTGGTGAAGAAAAGTTCTTGGCAGGTAAAAGAAAAGATTCTTTACCTTCAGATGTCACAGAATTTATAGATGCTGAGACAGGTGTAAGATTTACAAGGGCAGAATACGATGGGCCTATGGCTAATGTCTTTGAATTAGATATGGACATAGGTGGTATTACTCATGTAGTTGACACAAGGACAATAAAACCTCTTGAACCCGAAGACGTTTTAGGTTATAATGCAGGTGGAAGCCGAATCAATCCAGAAGCCAGTGACTTTGTAGTTTTCTTAGATGCTGATGGTAAACCACTTAAGGTTGCATTGTCAGCAAGTTCTTCTAAGTCTGCTGCTCTCGCTAGAGAACAGATGAATAACATATACAGTGCTATGAAAACAGGTAACTTGACCAACGCTATTGTAAGATCAAACAATAAATGGAACCCAGAGTTGCAGACAGTAGAAGACTTCGATGCTTTTCTATCTGACAATGGCCTAAGGCTAGACACTAATGACATACAGATAGCTACCAAAACAAGAGATGAGAGTGTATTTTCTACAGGTGATGATGCTATAGTTCCAAATGGAACCTCATACACTGAGTTTAGTATGTTTGCTAACAGAAGAAACAATAGACCACTTACACACTTTGGTGGTACTGTGACTGCAAACGATAACCCTATTAACTCTATTCTAAATCAGACAAACACAGAGAGTAGAAGACTAGCCTTTGCTAACTACAACGATGCTATACAGGTTTCACTAGGTAAGAAGATAAAAGAAATAGCTGATCCTAACAGCCCTGACCTAGACTACAGGAAGTATTACAGAAACGCAGAGCAATACCTTGGTGATCCTAAGAAAGTTAGTGACCCATTAGTTAGAAAGATATTTGAGAGAAAGAAAATAACTGACTTGAGACTAGGTGCAGAAGGTTTTGGGGATGCTTTTGCAAATAGAATGTCTCAGGGTATGTCAAACATTATCTACGACACTGCTGGTATAAAGTTTAACGCAGGTAATCCTGCTCACTTCCTGACTAACTACGGTTTTAAGACAACATTCTTACTCGATCCTTTTCAGTTCTTACTTCAGTCAGCGCACTCTATAAATATTGTAGGTATGGCTGGTCTAGACGATGGTATTAAGGGTGCTGTCATGGGTAAGTTTCTTCTTCAATCTCTTAAAATAGATGGAAGAGAGTTAGACTTGATGGTTAACCGTATGGCTACACAGTTTGGCTATACAGCAGATGAAATGAAAGAGATACGTCAACTCTTTATAGACTCAGCAAGGTACGAGATTGACCCAACAAACTTAGTAGAAGGTTACATCGACTCATCTAACTCTGTATCCAGAGGAAGATCAAAGAGAAGCCGTGTTGTAGGTAACTCTGTAGGAAAAGTCTGGGAAAAGACTATGAACTCAGGTATGTTCTTCTTCAACAAAGGAGAGCAAATTTCTAGGGTTACTGGGTTTGGTGCAGCAGTTAGAAAATGGAAGAAAGAAAACCCTGATCTGTCGATTTTGTCACCAGAAGGTCGCTCTTGGGTAACAAACAAAGAGCAAGCCTACACTCTAAACATGACAAACATGAGCAGGGCTGACATACAACAGGGTATACTAAGAGTACCTACACAGTTTTACAGCTATATGCTAAGATCATTCGAAGGTGTGTTCATTGGTAAAGACCTGAGTGATCTTGAAAGAATTAGATTAGCTGCAATGATTGGTCCTTTCTACGGTATGACAGGTATAGGTGCTACATCTCTAACTTCCTCTACAGTAGATGCTTTCAATGCTTACTTACCAGACAGCTTTCAAGTAGAAGAAGGGTCTGATGCTTACAGATTAATAAAAAATGGACCTATAGACGCTATCTTTGCTTGGGCTGATGACACTCTACTTGGTGACGCAGCACCAGAAGTATCTATAGCAAGCCGTGTGTCACTAGGTGACGGTGTTGTAGATACTTTTAGAAACTATCGTGATGCTAATGTAGCTGAAATCATAGGTGGTGCTGGTGGTGGTAAAGCTGGTGATACTCTTGTAGACTTTGCACAAGTTCTTGGTGCTATAACAAGAGGTGATGACATTCTACTAACAGAAAGAACTGTAGAGTTATTTAGAAACTTAAAGTTTATAGATAACACAGCTAAAGCTGTCGGTATTTTTAGACACAAAATTTACACATCCAAGACAGCTACTAGAGTAGACGCTAACTTCACCAATATGGACGCTTTGTTTGCTGCCTTAGGTATACCACTAGAGGAAGTACAACAAGTATACGACTCAAACTCTGTGTACTACAACACTAACAGAATATACAACAAAATATCAAAAGAGATAGGTCCACGTGTAGACTTGTTTTGGGATAAGGTAAACGAGGGTGATGCAGAGAGAGCCAAGGAAATACTAGACAGTATACATTTGTCTGTCAGTAGGATCAACGGACTACCTGATGAGCTTAGAGATAGACTAAGGGAACAAGTAATGAACGGTTTCAAGAGTAAGACAACTTGGGAACGTGTAAAACAGCTAAGACGGATGGGTCTTGAAACAGAAGCAGAACAGTTAAAAGAAATTACGAGGTAAAAATATGGGCGTTTTAAACCCTACACTAGAAAGTCAAGTTGCATTTGAAGCTCCTGTACAAGCTCCAAGAGAGTACAATGCTCTTACTGACATAGCTAAACTAGCCACAGGCTTTACTAAAGCTTTACCTACTGCTACTGCTACATCAGCAGACAGAGCAGTACTGGCTAACTTTGGTAATGAGATAAACGCAGCAAGAGATTTAAAAGAACAGGGTAAACCTTACAGAACTCGTCTAGAAAATGCAGCTATTGCTACAGTTAGCACCTTAGGTAAGAATGTTCCAGACGATTTAAAGAATCTTTATCAAAATGTTTCTGGAGTTTCTTTTGATTCGCTAGGTGCTGATGATGACTACATGGAAGACACTGCTAGAAGAAGTATGTTAGAGTCAGAAAAGGGTCAATCTATATACGTAGCAGTAAAAGCTTCTAACACTGGTTTTACTAACGAACAAATAGAAGATGAAGTGGTGTCTAGACTAAGCGAAGAAGCTTTTTTGCAAGCTGCTGTTGAAAGACAAAAACTTAAACTAGAGTTAGGTCAACCTATTGAAGCTACTCCTATAGTAGAAAGCATACAAAACGATTTTAATTTACTTACACTAAAAGTAAAAGAGTATCAAGCTGATAATATAATTACTAGAGATGAGTTTCTATCTGCTAGTACTTCAGTAAAAAGTTTGATAGCTTCTAAGTATGCAGGTATGGAAGCAAATCCTCAAGTAAAAGCTGTCATAACTCAGATGAACGGCTTACTAGATGACATAGGTAAGGGTGTGTCTACTGATCCTCTAGACGTACAGCTTGACGCTATACAAGTTGCTTTAACAAAAGGTGGTTTTGATGCAACAACCATAGCTGTAACACGATCTATGATAAAAACAAACCCTACAGCATTTAAGGACACCTTACTTGAGCAATTCCAAACAGCAGAAAATAAAACTTGGGTTGATGCTTTGGTAAAAATGTGGGATGCACCAACAGGTTCGAAGATAGATGACATCTTTGCTACTGGTAGACCTGAAGTTAAAGATAATCCTAAACCCCTAAAAATACCTAGTGTAGAAACTACTGATCCCAAAGAATTATCAGCAGTAATAGGTAACATGAGTAAGATAATATCTTCATCAAACCCTAGTAACATAAGAAATAATGAGGAAACTAGAAACCAATGGTTTAACGCTACTAATACACTAGCAACTATAGTAGCAAGTACTGGTGGTGATACCTTTTTAGGCGAAGAGTTACTAGAAAGGTTTGCATCTAAGAGTATGTTGGATAACTTAAAAGCTGCTGGAGATTTAGACAAACCTAATGCTGAACAAACCAGTCAGTTACTTATGACAGCATTAGGTCACCAAGCAGAAATGGCAAGAAATAAAATAAGAAAAACCCTAGCTGCAGGGGATGGTCAGTTTTTGTTTATGCAAGGTGATAAACTTGTCTTAGATACTAGACCTCTTGAAGAAAATGTAAGGCATGGTTTAGTTTCTTTAGGTGAAAGAAGACTAAAAGATGTGCAGAGAGTTGTAAAAGGTATAGAAGAGGCTGGAGGTTTAGAACAATTCTTTAGAATGAGTGAAACAAGAAGAGAAGAAATACTTGAGGGTTCTAACTTTGAGCGTATCTTCAATGCACAATTCAATGATACTTTTAAACTATATACAACCTTACAATCTATAAGAAAAAAGGAAGACGCACTAGATACCTACGGATTTACAAGTGAAGTTTCAAGAATAATAAACAGTACATCAGGAGGACAACCTGTTGTAGGACCACCTCAGGAAATAGAAGAAAGATTGTACACAGAAGATGACCCTTTTATATTTACGGATGCAATGACCAATGAAGAAACAATCAGTTATTTCAGTAGGTTGTCTGTCAATTCTGTTTTCATTGATCCCATTGACGGGATGCGATACAGAAAGACTAAATGATATGCCTAGCAGTTGGAACACAGGTACATTACTTAAAGATGAGGCTAGTTTACAGCCAGCTTCTACTACTCAACAAACCTTAGAAAAAGTAGAGGCTCAAGGGTACGATACTTTGTTTGGAAATTATGAGACAGGTAACACACCATTTAGAGGAACCAAGGTATCAAGTATGACACTAGGGCAACTCTTTGATTTCTCTCAACCGTCTAATCAGTATGGTCAGTACGTAAAGACTAGGCTACCAGAGACTACTGAGGCTTACAAGAAAGGTCAAACCTCTACACCTATGGGTAAGTACCAGATAGTAGGAACTACTCTTAGAAATGTAGCAGATCAAATGGGATTATCTGAAGATACTGTATTCAACAAAGACACACAAGATAAGATGTTTTTATTTCTAGCTAAAGATGCTATCACTAGGGGCAAAACGAGTACTCAACAAAGGCAGAACCTTAGAAAAGTTTGGGAAGGTTTTAAACACGTAGACAATGCAACTCTCGACAAGTTAATAGCAGAGGTAGGTAATGCCAAGTAGCTGGAATACAGGTACACTATTAGAAACTGCTGTGGATGCTGCAGTAGAAAGTGGAACTAAAGCTGTTAAAGAGGGTTCATCTTTCTTTGACACAGTAATTAATAACGCATCTCAAGCTATGGTTAGTGGTGCAGAGGTTGTAGCTGATGCTGCTGAGAGTGCTTATGAGTTGATACCTGAATCTGACACTGTAAAGGAAAGTGTGTCATCTATGGTAAGCAGGATTCCTGAGCCAAGTATACCTACTTTTAATATTGGTGCTATAAGTGAAACAGCCAGTAACATAAATCAACAAGTTACAGAAACTAGGAACGCCCAAAAAAGAAAAATAGACAAGTATGCTGAGTTATCTACTACAACTGCAGCTAAGTTGTTACTTCAAGACTTCAGGCTTTTTGATTTTCAAAAGAAAAACTACACCATAACAGAAAAAGATTTTAAAGAAGATGAAATTCAATTTTTAAAAGCAATGTTAAAACAGTATGGTGCTGGTGCTGTAACAAAAGATATGTACAAGGGTATTACATTCGGTGACGTTAGGGGTGGTAACGTAGAAAAACTTTCTGATGTAGAACTTTCTATTGCTGATAGAGTGTATAATAGTTTAGGTAACTTTACTATTTCCAAAGATGAAAAAACAGGAGAGTACTTTATTGATGATGTCTACGATTGGAATATCTACACAGATTATACAGACGAATCAGCAGGAATAGATTCTGATACAGGTAGACCAAAAGGTAAGGTATACACAACAGAGCAGTTCGAAGCTAAATTTCCTAATAAGATGGAAGCATTGCTTGCGACTTGGAACTCAGACGCTTCACAGTTTGAAAAAATACATAACACAGCTTTTCTTTTTGGAAGTAGAGACTATAAAGATTCTAGTAAAGACACTGGAGTAAAAATAAAAATTAACTTGGGGGAATTAGGTTAATGAAACTAGCACTAGTACTGACTCTTGTCTTGTTCCTAGGTGGCTGTCTGTCACCTCTAGCACTAATGGGAAGCCTTGGTGGTGGAGGTAAGGGTGATGGCACTAACGTAAATGCCAACACACAGATAGGTAAAGAGAACAACCAGTCAGCCATTGACCAGAGTAGAGACATATCAGGTGAGAACGTAAACGTCAATCAGTCAGAGGGTGCGTTCAGCATTGATGGTGACGCAGGT
>Ga0181392_1000753_pt1 | contig 12411 bp, 19 predicted proteins | sample 15SPOviralmetaG_FD_130083 | JGI IMG/M metagenome (GOLD analysis project Ga0181392, IMG submission 130083) | Marine viral communities from the oligotrophic San Pedro Time Series (SPOT) site, San Pedro Channel, CA, USA - 15 SPOT_SRF_2010-09-15 | ecosystem: Environmental > Aquatic > Marine > Strait... | reverse complement strand
TCAACTTTTAATGCGTTGTTAAATGCGATTACAAGTGCAACTGCAAGAGGGTCGAATACAAATATAATAATAAGAATAAACCAATTAATAATTTGGTCCATTGGTTTGTTAAGTAATCCACTAAGATATTCTAAAGGACCTAATTCAGATGATACACCTTCCATAGATTCTAAATCTAATATCTTTAACTGAATTGATTGTAGTGAATCAGATGCTACTTCTCTTTTCTCTTGAACAGATTTACGATTTTCTTCTTCAACTTCGATACGTTTTTGTGCCAACCTAAGTTCGGAAGTTGATATTGTGGTTCTAACACCTCCAACCACCGAGGTGTCTCGTACTTGGATTTGTTGAGATTTAGCATTGGAAAGAGTACCAATGTTATCAGAAATTCTTTTAAGTTCTTCATCATATCTTGTTACATCATCACCCCAAAACTGTTCTTTTTGTTCTAGGAATGCTAATTGTTTTTCTTTTATACTATATTGATTAAACGTATCTTGAAATGCCGATGTTAGAAATCCATAGATACCCAACGAGGTTATAAGAATTAAAATAAGAACTGCTCCACTTAGATATAATCTAAATGATTTGTTTATCTTATCCCAATAATTGTAAAGGTATCCAGCAGTAATAAGTTTTGCTAATTCTAAAGAACTTGCCATTATTATAACGGAAAACGCTGCTCCTGCAAATAGTTTTGATAAACCACTTACGGAGAAGAATGCTGCGTTAAATGCTACAAACAACGCAGATAACCCCAATAATAGTGTTCTGAATTTCATTTTACTCTATCTATGCTAACTCTACGAGATTTTTCGTAAGTTGGAGTAACCTTTCAATTTGATTAGTTAACCTTAAAGCATCTTCTTGGTTAGATGGTCTACTTCCGTCTAACATACCTTTAATCACTTTGTTATGATTCTCTACACTTTCTATGTGTGTTAATGCCTTTTGTTTATGTTCTGGTTTCATAAATAACTTTATTTGTTAATATATATAAATATAAGAAAATGAAAAAAGGGAGATTTTTCAACCTCCCCTTAAACTAAACTAACTACTATAATATTAAAATTTAATCTTTACTTTTTTACTTTTTCGTTCTTCTTTTTTATCTAGAACAATGGTAAGTAACCCATTTTCAATTGATGCTTCTGCAGTAGTTCCATCATAATCTTTACCAATTGTAAACTTTAGGTTTACATTACCAACAACAGCATTTACGTTTTCAGTTTCTGCTTTTACCGTAATTAAATCTTCGGTAACATCTACATCTACATCTTTTGGATTATGTCCTACAACACTTACAACAATGTTTTGTTTTCCATCTTTAGTTGTGTTAATAGAATAATTTCCTTGTTCGTAATTTACTTGCATTGGTTTGAAATTAGAATCAATAATTTCATCAAATATTTTGTCAAATGTTAAAATCATATTTTTATTTTTTAAGTTAAACATACAATCTATATATTACCAAATCTATACCAACTTGTTTTATATGACATATTGTCAGTTTAATTAAAAGTTATCTGAATAATTGTCATATTTACCCATCTTTTGTTTGTACTCTGATTGTTCTATCGTTGTACTCATGTGGTCTGCCCAATGAATAATCATTGGTAAGTGTGTTTTTGGATTGAAATCTTCATTGTAAGAGACTAAGTACTTTTTGGTTGCTTCATTATACAACCCATCTGCTAACATAATACCCAATTGTTCTTTTTGGGTATACTTAATTCCATATTGATTTAATAACCAAAGTGCTCTATCGGTTACATCAAAGTATTGTAACTTTGGATTTCGTGTATAGTATTCGTTATGATTTTTTATATGCCACTCTGATGTTTGTGGGATGTAATATGGTTCTGCCCCATCTCCTAACTTTCCTAAATCGTGATGAAAGGCAGAAAAGAAAAGTTCTTCATCAGTAAAGTTTATAGTACCTCCACCCTCTACAAACATTTTTTTCATTTTGTATGCATTTCTTGCTACATTTAATACATGGTCAATATAACCACCAGGATATGCGGAGTGATAATGTAATTTAGCACTAGCAGGTGCAACTGCTAGTTCGTTCCCTAATTCTTCTGGGGAATACATATGGAGAAGTTTTTCTAATCTTTCTCCACTAAATACTTTTTTAATAGACTCTATAAATTTATTATAGTTTGTTTCTATTTGTTCTTCGGTGTAATTTCTAATCATTCTTCTATGTATTTTGATGTTAGTGCTCTATATAATATTTCTAATTCTTCTTCAGTTGTACAAAATCCAAGTCCATCGAAATCTAATATTTCAATAAAATATTGACCTGGTTTTAATCCCATGTTTCGTAATTCCATGTCATCATCTGATGAGTTGGTTACGAGTCTTGGTGCGTATTTATCGGTTCTTTCTTTTGGAATTGGTACAGTCCAAAAGTAAGGTTTATCTAATTCATCACCATCTTCAACATCTTCTCTATTCTCTATAAAATCAGGTGTACCATTATAATCATTAGAGATGTGTTTTGACCAACCTTGTCTCTTAAAGGTTTCATCAGTTAGTGGTGTTGCTTGTAACTTTACTTTTCTCATTCTAATACGATTCTGATTGTTTCCTCTAAATCCTCAAATGTTGCTTTTACAATAAGTGTATCACCAACCATTTCATCTATTGGTGCAATAACTGTATTTATCTCCCCATCAGTTCCACTATATGAAAACTCATTTATAGTTGGTACAATAGTTCCAGCAAATCCAGTTACATATGTTGTATCTACATCTACCCAATCACCCAATACATTTATAGTTCTTCTAATGAATACATATGCAGTATCATTCAAAGTCCATTGGTGTGATGATTCCCAATTAACTAATTGTGGATAAAGTGGTTCTTCTCCATGGTTAAGAATCTTGCCTGTAATTCTATGAATTGTTTGAATAGAATTATCGGTTGAGTTTAATTCTAATTTATATAAACCCTCATTGGTTGTGTCTAGTCTACCATCTAATTCCATTGTGTAATTATCGGGTATATCTGATAATGGGTCATCCGTACAAGATGTTAGTGTTCCCAATAACATTAGTGAATAAAAAACTAATGCAAACTTTAATAAAAAATTTATACTATCGAATTGTTTCATAATAAGTAATCTAAGATAGAATCCCAAGTTGGATATTCGTTTGGTTTGTTATCGTTTTCCCAATCTACTCCGAATCTTAATAACTCTCCACTAAACTCACCAGCACCATTCTTCAATCTATCATCAATAAGGTAATCACCCATTAATAAATCTTTTCTATGTGTTGTGAACATTTTTTTGTGAAAGATATCACCGAAGTAATCTTCTAACCAAAATCTTTTATCAGTAAGAGATTGTGGGTTACCCCATGGAGCGGAAGTAGCAATGAATAATTCATACTTACCACTTTCGTGTAGTTTGTTGATAGCATCAATAGCACCTTTCATTGGTGGTGCGATTCTGAATAATCCTTGGATATGGTCAGGAAACTCTTTGTATCTTTCTTCTAGGTGTGGATGTTTGTCAAACCAATCCTCGATTGCTTTTCCGAAGTCAACAATCACTCCATCCATATCAATGTAAACTATCTTTTTTTTCAATATTTTTTGTTTTTTAAGGTTATTATTATCACTCATTTACTATGTAAATATACAAAATTTATTTGACATTACCAAATTTTTTATCAATTATTTTAGGTAATTTGGACCCCAAAAATCAAATTTAGCAGTGTCATCAAATATATTACCTCTAGAGTGTTTCGCTGGAGAATTCCAACTTGCTGGTTTAAGTAAATCTCCTTTACAAATCAATGAACCTTTAAGAACACCTTCCCACATGGAAACAAAACCCCATACAGTTGATTCATTAACAAGTTTAATGTATTTTCTACCCTTTTCTACCTTGAGGGGTTCATAGGGTTTGTAAGAATAATTAGATTCCCAATACTCTTTTCTTTCTTCATTAACTTTTTCAAGCCACGATTCAAATTTACTTTTCATATTTAGTGTTTTAAGGTTTAACGTTTTGGGAGAATCACTCCCACTCAATTACAACACTAATATACAAAAAAAAGTTGAGACTACCAAATGTTTTCCCAACTTTTTTTAATAAATTTTATTGATATGAACTCAATAGTCGTAGTAGTTCATCCAATGCTTCGTGTCTATGATTGTCTTTTAATTGAGTAGAATAAACATAGTTTGAATCCTTAACTTTGGGAACTTCGTGAATTGCTGAGTCGTTCGAAAACTTTAAGTCGATTTGTTGTGGGTCTCCTGTTAAAATCATAGTAGAACCCTTACCTAATCTACCCAATACCATTCCTAGTTGTGGTTTGGTTAGGTTTTGGAACTCATCCACAATAACAATTGAATGGTCAAATGTCCTTCCTCTAAAATGAGACAATGATACTAATTCAATATTCTCATCTTTTTCCATTTTTTCTAAAATCATAGGTTTGTTATAAACCTTTCTCATATTAGAACGAATCGGAACTAACCAAGGTTCCATTTTTTCGTTTAGAGAACCAGGTAGATATCCATTGTCTTCGTTTGATACTGTTGGTCTTGTTATTACAATCTTATTAACACGCCGAGTAAAAAACATATCTAATGCTATTTGTACTGCTAGTAACGTTTTACCAGAACCTGCTTTTCCTGTTATAAAATTGTAAGGGTGATAAAGGATTGCTGTTTTTGCTAACTTTTGTTCTTCTGACAAGGATATACCAAATTTGATTTTTCCTTTGGGGGGAACTTTCTTAATGTTCTCTGCCATATTTTTAATTAATAGTTGTTATCTTATGCGATTTTTTAGTTGGGTTTAGTCTTTTTGGTTTAATTGTTTTTTCATAATTTACAATCTCAGCACAAATTTCGTACTTCTCCATTCGTTCACATAAATGTAATAGTCGGTGTAACGCTAACATATAATCCTTCTTTTCTACTACTGCTACAATATCGTGAATAGTAAACTCAATCAATATAATTGATGGTAAACTTTGTTTGTGTGCATCGATAAGAAGGGCTAGGGTTTGGTACAGGAAGTCATCTCCGTAATCATACAAATACTCATTAAGTGTGGTATTATTGAGAGAGATATATTTTCTCCAATCAACATTTGCTAATGGTCGTTTCTTCATAGAACCCGAAATGTTTAAGTGTTACAATTATAAATATAAGGAAGGGTGAGTTTTAGTCTCTAGTTTCTGGTCTTCCATCTGATGCTCCTCCACTACCACCCTTTGGGTCTCCATCTGAATTTGTCAACATCCAAGTTTCAGTATCTTCAAACCAAGTCCAAGTTTTTCCATTATAAAATGCTTCTTCTTCATCCTCTACACCTCTTCTACCAATTGGTGGATATAAGTTTGGTGATGGGTTGGTGGAGTTTCCATCATCATCTGTTTCATCTTCAATCTTTTTAGATGGTTCATCTTCTTTTGGAGTTTCATCGTTACGTTTTGTAAATTCACCAAGTAGTTCTGCTGGAATTAATCTATCATCATAGTTTTGAGAAGGTTTTGAAACTACCCAAGAAATATATCTTATTAATTCAATAATAGTATAAGTTGGATTTGCTTTTAATCCATCTACATCGTTTTTTTCGTAATTAGAATTTACAAATAAGTTTCTAAGTAGTTCTATGTAAGACCTGTTTTCTTCTGAAACATTTGTTAAATCTATATCAGTGTTTAGTTCTATTATCCTTAATTTTTCTACCTTTTGTTTTAGTGGAGCAATGTCAACAACAACAATATTTCGTTGGTCAATAATATCGTTTACTCTAAAAGGTTGTTTGTTGTTATAGTTTTGTACAAGTGAATCATAAAATAACTTTGTAGTAAATAATTTTGGTTCAGAAGCTTCTCCATCTTTTAGACAAAGTACAAAATCAAAATTTACATCAGAATCATCAATGATGTTTATAGTTGATAAATCATATGTTGGTATATCTATTTGATTCTGCGGGTACTCACCGAATATAGTTATAGAACCACCATCTTTAGAAAAGTTACCAACCTTAAACGTAGTCACATCACCTTCTACTATTTCAGTTCGTGTATTTTTTTCAATAGGTTGGTTTGGTTGTTCTTTTGAACTGGTTGAGGTTACAGTAATGTCTTCTGTCTTTTCTATTTCTTTTGGAACAGGTACTAGATATACAGTTGGTTCATTTCTACTTCTTCTTCTTTTTCTTTTTGGTGTTTTTTTATGTCTTTTACCAGGCATAGCTTTACCATCTTTCATTAGATGATAAATTCCAACGAAATCTTTCCCCTCTAAAGTGTACTCACCGCCTTCAGTAATTTTTATTTCGGTAACTCCACGCCTTTTTTGTCTTTTACGAACTCTAAATTTTAGTGACATAGTTGTCTTTCTATATAAATATTATAATTTAAGAAAGATTAGATTCCAGTATGACCAGTGTCATAGAACTGAACACTTACACCTGCTTCTTCAAACATAGTCCAACTACGTTCAGCAGATTCATTCCATTTTTTACCTTCCGCTCCATAACCTGCTTTTTCACAAAAAATACGAGTAATTCCAGCATTTATAATTCCTCTAGCACAATCTGAACAAGGTATTCCACAAGATAGATACATAGTACAACCTTTAGTTGATACTCCTATTCTTGCTGCGTTGTATATAGCATTACGTTCTGCGTGTTCGAACCAAAAATACTTTTCTGGTCTTTCTTGTCTTTCCCTTATATTATCATCGATACCTCTTGGGAATGAATTGTAACCAGTAGATACAATCTCTTTATCTTTACCAACGATTACTGCTCCAATCTGAGTTCTCTCATCTTTGGATTTAAGTTTAACTTGGTGTGCTAAGTTTTGGAAATATGCTACCCATCTCATACTGATAAGTATTTAATTAGTTGTTTATTTTGCCCACTTACCTCGTTGAACAAGTTGAGAGATGATACCATATACTGATAAATCTTCATAAGTGTCTTGGATATTTTCACCAACCTCATCTGGTTGTCCTTTTACAACTAACTGAAGTAATCTTTGAATTTTATCATTCTTTCTGAACCATAATCCCGTTAAAGCAACCTTTACATCCTCTTCATTTTCTAAACTAGACCCAACTGATATGTTTCCTGGACCATAGTTTCTTTGTTTTTTACAAAACGTAAGATACATTTCATCTAAAATCTTTTTGAACTCCTCGGTTGTTTCAGGATAGTTTCTTTCACAAAATTCTACTGCTGTTTCTTTATTTGACATAATTTATATTTTATCTTTATGAACAAAGATACGAAAAATATTTTTAATATCCAAGGACTTTTAACTAAATTTTGAAAAACTAAAAAAAGTTGAATTTTTTTTTACGTTTTGGAAAAGAGGTATATATGTATATACACCAAACATAAAATACTCCAAGGTGATGCTATGAGTCTAAACGCATCTAAACTTCAATCAGAAACGATTGTTGGACCGAGTAAATTATCTTTTTCAAAAAATTCAAAACACAGTATACCAGGTGCAACAGTGTAACAGTATAAACAGTTTAACAGTTAATTAATTAAATTAAAAAATATTAATTAAATAATTTCAAAATTAAACTTATCTACTATTCTTACTACTCTGTATACTCTTGTTGAAGGGTCATTTGAATCTAACTCATCTCTTTTGGATTGTGCTTCAGAAAGTGTATCGAAGTCATCAACTGAATCTTCTGAATTTAATTTGTAAACCCAAATCTGTCTCTTTGCCCAACTTGGGTCTCCAGTGTTAGAGTCAGTTCCTACTAATTGTTTTTGTACTGCGTATTCTTTCATAGTTCCACTCCTCTTTTTTGAAGTTCTCTTTGTATTTGATTTTTTTTCTTTTTATAGGAAGGTGTGCCATATAACTTTATCAACTCCTCAGTACTCGCTCCACTTAAAGTATAATGCTTCCAAAACCAATTATTGGTTTGTCTCCCGTTCTTATCTTTAATGTACTCTTTAGTACTGGGTTTTAATTTTCCTGGCATTATATTAGTTCTTTTTGTTTTTAATTAAATCAGATAGTTTTATCCTTTTACTACCTTTTCTTTTTGTTCTTTCCCTATTAACAGGTCCTGATAAATATCTCAGAGAAACTTTATCCGTAATTTTTTTATTTTCTTTCATAATCGTTTCGTTAAACGAATCAGGTTCTTCGAATTCTATTATTGTAAGTTGGTTACCATTAGGTCCCATTTTCTTTTGTATGGATTTTACTTTTAGTTTAGATTTGGGACTTCTTAAAATTTCCATTTCTTCTATAAATCCATCATCCTCAGCAGATGGGTCTCCATCTACAAAAAGTCCTCTAACTTCACTATTTGAATTTGGTAATATTCTGAATAGTATAGAATCCTCATCACTATCAATCGTAGAATCTAAATTAGAAGTACCACTAAACTTTCTAGCTACTTTACCCGATAAACTAAATCCACTACATCCATGCGAATCCTTACCAGGTATTTCAGTATCTTCACCAACCTTATACATACTAAGGATTTGTTCGGTTACACCTTTAGGTACTGATATACCCCTTTCCAATGGTTGTTTTATTTTTACCACCGATTCATGTGCCATTGATGATAATCTTTCGTTTCTTTCTACAACCTGTTGTCTTTCCTCATCATTATCAGCGTATGTGTATGCATCATAACCACCCTTCATTTTCCAAAAATCTATATCTTTCTCCAATTGTTTTGTTTCTTTTTTAGATAATGATTTTCTAAAGTTCATATGCGATTCTTGAACTTCCGCTGCATATCCACTCATATTTTCTATCAAATCACCACTCTCCATATAAGATGATTTCCAATTTTGAAAATCTTCTTCAGTTTTAATCGGTGAGGTATCCAACTTATAAGATAGTTTTTCCCTCGGTGGAGATGGTATCGGCTTATCCGCCTTAACATACCCATTACTAAACTCCGTCTCTTTGGGTGATTGTGAAAAATCAAACTTTGGCATAAAATCTTTGATATTAATTTTTGGTAAAGGAATATCTACTTTAGGGGTTTCACTTTTAGAATCTAAAGCCTTTTTACTATCAGGATGTTTCTTAATATAATCACTTTGTTCTTCAGGAGATAACTTATCCCACCAATCCTCTAATAAGATATCTATAAGTTTCATATTAGTTTGTTTTCTTTTAAGTATATAAATATATCATTTCCAATCAGTTGTCCTAAACTAACATCAGAAGGATAATGTACTTTTGCTGTTATTCTACTTTTTCCGATATCCCTACCTAACTTCAAAAACTTTGCTCTAACCAAAGGATTCTTGTATGCTAAATAATTTGATATCACAGTACTTTGAGCAGCATGTCCAGATGGATATGATGGTGAGTCTGATGTCGTGTCTTCTATCTCGTTAGTAACTAATTCTATATTAAGAAGTGGAGCAAGTTTATAAGGTCTTGGTCTATTAAAATGATATTTCAAATCAAGTATAACTCCACTTGTAGAATTTTTTAACTCTCTAACCATTTTGTCAGGAAACTCTACATCCAACTCTTCACATAGTTTTTTGAAAGAGTCTTTTACCTTATCCATCTGTAAAGTAAATTCATCATCAGATGGTAATTGAGACAACCTAATCAATTCTTGCATTGTTCTCATAGATTCATTTCTATAAGGAGGCATATTCTTATACTTCTCATAATTAAATTCAGACAAGATAGAGTCGGATAATTCTGCAATACGTTCAGCATGTTTTGGTTCAACCGAATCATTATTGGTTAAACTATATATCTTTCCCGTATTTTTGAAATCATATACTAACATATCTATAAATATGTTAATCTACAATAATAATAGTTTTTTCGATTTCTTCTTCAGATAAAATTAAAGTTAAGTTTAATTCTTCTTTAGGTAAAGATTTTGTATAAAGGATTTTAGTATTTAATCCCATCGTTGGTGTAAACGATTCTTTTGCTATTACCGAATTGTTTAGATGAGATATAATTAACATATGTTCATCGGTAGATGATATTTCAAATGAAAACTCTTGTCCATCAACTACATTAGATGTTGATTCCTCAAATATCATTTCGTATTGTGGATATGGTTCAACAACCATCAACTCATCAGGTTGACAAGATACCACAATTAATAATATAAATAATAATATCTTTCTCATTTTATAATTACATTTATTGTGTTAGCATTTACATCAACAACCTCTGATTTCTTAACCGATACCAATCCCAATGTTGAATCAAATGATTGTATTGGTTTGAAATAAATCTTATATTGAACACCACCATTTAAGGTCATAGAACCATCAGTTGATATAGAACCTATCTTAATATAAGAACTTCTCTCAGCATCAAAACTATTCATCGTTGTATTGGTTTCTAACTTATCATACTCTACTCTTTCGTTATCGAATCCAATCCTAAATTCAGAACCAACTAAATTAAAATTATTCTCAGGTAAGTCTAACGTAATGATTATATGTTCTTCGGTTTTTTCAATATCTAAATTAACCTCCAATGAAGTATTACTTTGTTTTGATAAAGTTACTCTTGCTGCTGATGTTGTTTCTGTTGTTTGTGGTGCAGAATGTGAAAGGTTTACATCACCTATAAACGAAACTTTATATTCTAAAGTTTGTATCGTATCTATAATACCAAAGGTAAATGATGTTGATGGTGATTTATTTGTTTGTGTTTTCCAATTAGAGGTTGTGGTATTATCGTATTCTGATTTAGGAACTATTCTCATTATCTCAGATAAAGTTCCATTGAAAGGAGTATCCCCACCATTTAAGAAAGATAATCCTATTTGACTATCTTGAAAATCAAAGTTACCATCTTGATTAACATCTGAGTTTTGTAATTGAACCCCACTCAAATCTCCCTTATATCCTCCATTAATTCCACCACCAGCTAATTCATTAAATCCTGCAATCACATCTGAAACTGTAATGTAATCATCCATAAATTCTTCAGCTGTCCACCCCTCTATATTATCAGATGGATTATTAAAAGTTATTTTATGTCCTTTGTAAATTTCATTATCTTCAAATGAGAACTCTGCTTGTAATCCATAAAATCCATTTGCATCTCTGATATTAGAACTAAAAGTTGAATTACTCCAATCAAATTCATCATCAGTATAAATCCAATATTCGTTCCAATGAATTGAAGATGAATTATTACCTGATTTTGGCGTTACCTCACCATCCCATAAATCAAATAGTTTTAATGATTTTAAGTCATCCCAATTTGGTTGTTGGTTAGTAAATTCTCTACTATCTATACCAATTCTATATCTTTTGTTTGTAGAATCATAATCATAAACCACACACCATTCCACAGTTCCACCAGTTGTTGTTGCTCTCTTACCATCACTCATCTTAACTAAGTTTAGATAATCAGTTATATCTTTACTTCCATCATCATCTAAATAATATTTTGAATTCATTGTAGAGGTGTTGAAATACGTTGAACCATCTTGCTCAGTTGATGCATCATAATACACACCAAATCTATATTGTTCTGGTGCTAATTGAGAATGAAATTCTAAATCTAAATCAACTTCAGGTTCTGTTGTAGTAGTTGTTCCACCACTTGGGTCTATATTTGTCCAAGTTCCAAATTGATGATTGGAACTGATTCGATTGTAAGTAGGAGATGAAGAATTTGCTGGTATTGAATATGCAAAATAATAATAATCTCCTCCACCAACTTCTTGATATCTAAATTCAAATTCATACCATTTAGTTTTATCTAAAGTTGCAGTACCATATACATAAGAACAACATCCATATTGGTAGGTCATATATTGCCAAGTGGTAGTTCCTACTTCTCTATATCGAGTTTCGGAAGAATCATCTGCTTTAGTTCTAATATTATAAGTTCCTGTTTTATTTGGTTTGAACCAACCCGAAAAAACTACCGCAACATAACTACTACTCCATCTTGGTGGATACCCACCAGCTAAACCAGTTGAACCATATGGTGATACTTCTCCACTATGAGTTAGTGTTGTACCTGGTTGGTTTGTATCAACCATTGCATCAAACTCAGCATTTGAACTTGCTCCACCACCATACGATACTCCATTATAAGTTGAACCCGAACCATTCCCATAGTGAGTTTTGTAGGATTTATAATTTATATATCCTTCCCCACTTTGTCCAAACACTAATGTGGGTAATAGTAATAATATGTAAAGAAGTTTCTTCATTTATTTTTTATCTGGATTGTCTATTCTGAAATATATTGAACCACCAACATAAGGTCTTAATCTTCCTACATTAGTATCTACATCTAACAAATCATTTCTAAAACCTAAATCTAAACTAAACATTTTATCTTTAGGTGTTTTGTGTAACAATCTGATACTAGCACCACTAAAGTAATTACCTACATCATATTGATAACCAAACCCTATAAATTT
>Ga0181392_1000750_pt1 | contig 12416 bp, 16 predicted proteins | sample 15SPOviralmetaG_FD_130083 | JGI IMG/M metagenome (GOLD analysis project Ga0181392, IMG submission 130083) | Marine viral communities from the oligotrophic San Pedro Time Series (SPOT) site, San Pedro Channel, CA, USA - 15 SPOT_SRF_2010-09-15 | ecosystem: Environmental > Aquatic > Marine > Strait... | reverse complement strand
CCATTCCCAAGTATTATCTTTGTCACTAAAATCATCAGCAACACAGATTTCTACTTCATGTTTGCCTTGGTTTTTTCTTATTGAATTATAAGACCATTTAAGATATTTTAAATTATTTCTACTAGGTTGTATTAAAGATATTTTCATATTAAAGGTATTCGTGTAGGGTTATTAGTTCCATAAATAGGTTTAACAAATGTTTGACTATCATGTTCTGGGAGTTTGCCCCATTTATTAATAAATTTTTGGGAATTATTTTTTTCAGATATAATTTGTCTTTTTGATTTATTATTAAAATTATCTTTAGCTTCATCTCTAAAATGACTACCTCTAGCTGAGAAATGCCATATTATAGATTTAGATATCATTTTAAATTTATAATTTTCTAATTGCATTCTTATAAATAAATCCATATCATCATACGATGCAGGGGCAAATAAAGGATCATTACCTCCTATCCATTCATAATCTCTTTTCCTACAAAAGAAACCAGCACCACCCCCCTTTCTAACATCTATATTATTATTATTACTAAATTCAATAGCCCATTTATCAAAATAATTACTATCAAAATCATTATGGTAAGCACCAAATTCATCTATGGGCATAAAAACAGTTCCAGGTCTGTAGTCAGGATCATTTGGAAATATTTTGGGTTGAATTCTAAAAGATGAAGCTATTAATCTAACGCTATTATCTATATTTTTATATAATTTAAGTAATTCTAAATCCTGGTTAGGTGCTGCCCACATATCGGAATGAATGATATTAATAAATTCTGATTGTGCTTTATTAACACAAAAATCCATTCCCCCACCTATGCCTTTTTCTACTATATTACTTTCTATATAATATTCTAAATTATATTCATTATTAGCCAACCATTCATTAGTACCATCAGTACAATTTTCGGCATATACTATAATAGGCATTTGATTAAAATAACAGTTTTGCCTTATAGATTTAACTGCTAATTTTAGATATTCCAAATTATTATTGGATGAAATACAAGTAGTTATTTTATGATTTTTCATATTAGTAAGTATACGAATTTTTATTTAAATTTCCACATTATTTTATTTTTTTCCAAACATTTTCCCAAGTATAAAATTTTAAATTATTAAATAAATTATGAGCATTATATTTAGACATTTCACTTGCTATTGAATACCAATTATTAGATTTACGACGTTCACCTAAGGTGTTTCCCTTTTCTTCTACTATATATTTACGTTTATTAGGGTGTTCTCTATTATGAACTAAATATATATTTTTTATTACATATTGAGGGATGTTTCCTAATATTTTATTTGTCATAAACATAAATGCAGAATCTTCATGGGTAAAAAATACAGATTTAGGTATATTAACACCCGATTTAATAATTTCCGATGATATTATTAACCCACACCCATTAAATTTATGAGGGGATACTAATCTAACATCTAATTCTTCTACTTTACTATTAATTTTGTACATTTCTTCAATTGATGTACAATATCTTGTGCCCCACCATTTTTGATTATCAACTGGTTTATTTGTCATATCTATATGTTCTACACATTCCCAACTTGAATCCCACATTTTACATGTACCAAAAAATGCTAAATATTTTGGATTATTATTTTGGAGTGACATTTGATGTAAACTATCTAATATATTAAATGTTTGTTTGGGTATTAAAGCATCAGATTCACCCCACATTAGCACGTCAACCAATTCACAATACTTTTCATTAAATTGTCTTCGATAATCTGCTATTGTAACTAACTTTTCAGTAAATGTAGTTTTAAATCTAATATCCATTATTTTAAGACCTATATTAGCCCTACAAAGTTCTAATTGTTCTTTACTAACACATTTTTCTAAATCTTGATTCATACAAATAGTAAAATCAACTAATATTTCACCATCATAAGAATTCATAGCTTCTTTTAATGTTTTTATATATTCTTCAATGATATCTACTTCATACCATTGTACTAAACATCCTATTGCAAATTTAGTTTTCATTATGCGTTTGCTTCTTCTTCCCAATTTCTAAAATAAGGTAACCATCTTTCTTCTGCATGTCCTGAATACGCAGGGATAGGACTAATTAATCCTTTTCCCTTACTTGCTAATATTTTAAAACTAGCACCCCCCATTGGTAGTGGTTTACCTGTATGTAAATTAATCATATCTTGTTTATCTTCTCTAATATTTTTTACTGTAGTTGCAAATGTCATAGTAGTACTACTAGTTAATTTCCAGTGGCAAGATTTTGAAGTATATACTATAGTTTCTTCTCCTGAGATGTATACATTAAGAGGTTTTCTTATTCCCCCATCATCAATATCTATTTTACCATGACCCCATTGATATTTTGGATCCTTATTATCTTGGTACTTATCAGGATGATCGTATAAGGTAGCATAAGGAGCTTGTAGATCAGAGAATGCTTCCATTAATATTTTTTTTGCTCCTCTACAATGTATATAATCATCTTCTACTAAGTATACTATTGTATTTTCATCCATTTCCTTTGTTAAATCATAGGCTTTACTCCAACTATATAAAAATGATCCAGTATTACCATTATTTGTTAATTCAACATTTGAAGAATATTTTTTTACCATTTCCATAGTTTGTTGAGACACATTATCACATATAACATGTAAATTTTCTTTACCAAATTCCCTAACTAATGTACGTAAGCAATTTTCTTTGCTTGCATACGAAGGTTTAATTTTTTCAGGGTTAGAATGATCACTTATTCTATAAATTATTATTATTTCTCTCATATTTCATTTATTGTTATTCGTTCAAACCTTTTATCAGCTGGATTAGTATCTGATATAATTTGTACTTGTATATTTTCTTTTTTAAACCAATCATACATCTCTGAGGTGCATTCTATAGTATTTTTTAATTCAGTATGACTTGGTCCTTTACCAACTCCAGCACTATATAACTCTGTAGCATGTTGCTCAATCCAATTAGGATCCCTATCTTGACCTTTATATCTAGAAATATCACCTATATCCCAACCTATTGTTACTATTCTTTTTACTCCCAGCAAATAACATAGAGGAAAGCCCGATTCATATAATATTCCTGGGCCCCATATTACTTGAGTATTAGAACCTAATTGTTTCCAATTATCAAAATTTCTAGTATATGCCGTGCTTCCCTCTAAAGTTATCCAAGGTCCAGATATAACAGGAAAATATAAATCAATTTCATGATTCCATTTTTGAGTAATCCTATATAATTCATCCTCCATATTACATGCTGTTAATTGAAAAGATTTTATAGTTGCATCATTTTCATAAATGTAAGGTTGGAAATTATAAGTTGATACTAAATGAATATCGCATATATTATTAAAATAATTTAAGGATTGTTTTGCACAAATTACTAACTTATCTTTAAGTTTATCATGGAGGAGTTGTTTATCATGAGTAGTTAGACTGGGACCACATGATATTAGATAAGCAGTATCATTTTCAAACATTCCCTTTAAAAAATCTAATCTTTCTTCAATAGATTTATACCCTTGTAGTTGGGTTCGTATAGATTTATTTATTTTCATTTTTCTAGTATAACTTGTAGAGATGGAGGTTGGATTCCTTTTTTTGATGTTCTTGTACAAGTTTTAAATTTATCTTTAAAAAGTAGTGATATTGATTCAAAGGTAAAAAAGTGATGATGACCATCCCAACCATTTAAGCTAGGTTTTTTAACAGGTCCCATATTAGGCCTTTCATCTAAAGGAACTTCTATTACTAAATATTTATTAGTAATTTTACCAACTTGTTCAGCAAATTTTTGAATATCATTAATATGTTCTAAAACATGCCAACAAGTTACTAAATCAAACCCAGTATTATTTTTTGGATTATCCCAATCTATTGAATTGAAATCTCCTGTATAGGTAGAAAACCCATCCATTTGAAGATTATGAATGCAAATTTCACTTATTTCCTGACATTTAATTTCTTTTAAATTTAATTTTTCTCTAGCCCATCTAGCAAATGTTCCCCCTCCAGCTCCTATATCTAGCATAGTAGAACATTTAGATAAATCTAAATTATTTTGCAAACATTTAATTCTCCCATCACATATTCTACTTCTATCTTGGTGAAATTTAGGGTTAAATCTGCGTGTTGTATCAAACTCATGTGTATTTCCTCTTCTCCCATGTACTGTAGATACTCTGTAAGCATGTTGATGAAATTCATTAGCATCTCCAGGATAATCAACATATACATGACCACAATTAGGACATTTTGTTACTTCTTTAATGTTTTCCCTAATAACCATTTCAGTTTTACATACAGGGCAATCTATTAATTTTTCTTTATTCATTATAGCTACATTTATTAATAAAATTTTTAAATTCTAAATACCATTTAGATATATTATTATCTCTTATTTCATACCATTTATTACGATATGTTGAGTCCATTAATAATCTAAAATGTTTAGAAAGTAATTGAGAATTCCAATCTTTATCATTAATATCAATATTGTATTCTTCAAATCCATTATTTAATGAAAAATGTTTTACTTTATCTTGAGTACTAAAATATAATCCAGGAATATTTAACCCAATTGAAATTAATTGTCCATGACCCCTAAAAGCAATTATTGAATCAAAATTAAGATAAACTTTTACCAATTCAGAAGTATATTCAAATTTTAACATTTCTTGAAGATTATTTTGATCTATTACATAATTGGAAAAATATTTATAATCTTTTGGGGTATGGGGCATTGTGCTTAACTTATTATCATTTGCAAAATTAACAAGACTTTGTATATTGCTTTCACCATTAAACCTATGTTCATTTATATGTTGACTACTGTTAAACGCAGGTTGAATAATATTTTCTTTAAATTGATTTAAATTTTTATTTTTTGAATAATTAAATATTAATCCAGGATCTGGGATTTCTTTAACTTTATTTGTATAAAGTCCTAAATCTTTTAAAATATCAATAGATCCATCATTACGTAATGAAAAACATGTAGAATGTTTAATTGTTGATTCTAAAGATTTTTTAGCTTCATTAGAAAATCCTTCTCTACCTCTAAAATAGTTTATTCCTAGTCCTACAAAATAAGTAGGACATTCTAGACTTAACATTATTTCCTCATTAAAGGGTAATTTATAATTTGTATCATGTTGTTCATATCCTTTATATTCTATTAATCCTCCTCCACCAATGACGATAGCATCAAATGAATTCTGTTTGAAAAATTCTTTTATAAATTGTATGTTATTTCTTTTATTCCAAAATATCCCAATATCTAAACTGTACCATTCTATGTTAGGGTATTGATTATTAAATTCTTTACGTACATTTAACAGAGCAATATTATCTCCTAAATTTCTATGGTATGAACCTATATGTGCAAATTTTTTTTTCATAATTGGAAAGGATTTTGTCTATCTACAACACACCTAGAACTATGTCTAGTAAACCCAGGGGTTGCAGGATACTTACGATGTAATCCACTAGTATCTGTTATTATTATTGTATTGATTTTTCCAGTAACTAAAGTTTCATTAGGTAATTTATATTTATTTAAATATTCATTTATTTTTTCTGAATCTATACAATAATCTTCTTTAGTCATTAATCTAAAAGAGTCATTCCAACGTTCAATATTATTTTCTCTAGTGAGCCCATTACATAATATTTGTTCAGTCCTGTTAGTAGAAGCATCATATAACCATTTTAGTTTTTCAGGGGTATTTTTATGGGTACCTTTGACATAAGCATAAGGACCATGTTCTTTTGTAACATCGTTTAAATATCCAAATACCTTAAATGCTGGGTGGAATGTATCAACATGGCATGTATATTGCAAATCAAAATTCATATTTTGGTCTATTCTTTGAGGCCATGGTGGTTTAAAATTTATATTTGTTCTAGTTGTTATAAATGTCATTAAGGTTTGAAATCTATCATGATCTTTAGAACTGAAATTTTCCCAAATATAAACACCATTTTCTAAAAATTCTTCATACTCAGGGTAACCACATATACCTAACAAATCCCTTTTATAGTTATGAATTCTTTCTGCTAATATACATCTTAGTATATGCATCCCTATTTTATCATAAGGAGAACAAATATGTTTTGATTTATTAAAATATTTATCCCATTCATTTATATTATATAATTTTATAAAATCCTCTCCTGTTATTTCTGAAATTAAATTTTTATCTTTTTGTGTAATAAATTTATCAATTAATTCTATCATCATTTTTCCCAATTAATGTTTTTACATACTATAATATCAGATGCTCCTTGCATTTTATCCCAATCCCCTTTTTTATAAGTAAAAAAGTTATTATTATATAAATTAATACTGTCATGAGAAATTCCCATGACTTGTTTATCGTACATAAAATTTTCAATTAAATCATTACCTTCTCCCCCAAACCTATTAAATTCAAACATTATACAATACCAATCGAAATTATCATTTTGGTGTATTTTATTCAAAACTTTATATTCGAGTCCTTCTATATCTAATTTCATTACAAAATTTTTACAATCTTTAATGTAATTCATAATGTTATGAACAATAACAGGTTGAATTTTAATGGTATGTTTATGTTTAACACAATTAACATCTAAACTAGCATTTCCTGAACTATCTGGTATATTTAAGTATAAGGTTTCATCTGTGTCACTAATAGCAATGTTTTTTAATTTAATATGTTCTGTGTTAAAAGGAATTTCTTTTACAGTACGTTCAACACAATTAAATACTTCTGTATTGGGTTCAAATGCAAATATTTCTGATTTTGTTGGAGCGATTGTTATTAAAAATTCTCCATAATTACATCCTATATCAAATATCCTTTCAGCATTTGTTTGAGATACGATATTTTGCCATGTACGAACTTTGCCCTCTTGGGTTCCTTTTCGAGAAGATACTAAACTAGTTCTTGAATCATTAGGCAAACCATATAAGTCATACCAAATTCCATTATATTGTACTTTTATTTTTTGCATAATAACTCTGCTATATTAAATTGCCATTCATAATCTATATCAAATGCTTCTAGTTCATCCATAGGAAATAAACTAATACCTTTTTCTTTTTCAAAATCTCCCATCCACATATTATTCTTAATTATATCTAACCTAGATGCGTATAATACATGAGCAGCTTCAAATGTGGATTCTACTGCTTTAGTATTCATGATGGTTTGCCTTTGAGGCCATGGAGTTACTAATGCACCTTCTTTATTCCAATAATATTGTTTTTTTTCTATAACAGCAAATAAATTTTCTTCTTCTTGTAACCTAAATTGTTCAATAAATTTATCAATAGTTTCTATTTTTAGTAAAGGATTACACCCAGATACTAATACTACATATTGATACCCTATTTCTTGTAATTTATTGTGCCATTCATATATTTTTTGAAGGCTATTATCATTATTTGCAGATTCATAGCTTCGTTCATATATGTTAACTTTTTTACTTTTTGCAATGTTAACTAATTCTTCTTCATGAACAGAAGCAAAAATATTTAAATTATACTTAGATGATTTTAGTTTATCTAGGATAAGTTCAAATAAAGTTGTATTATTAAAGGGACGTATCATTTTTTGAGGAACACGTTCACTATTCAACCTAGCCTGAACTATAATAGCTATATTATCTAATTTTTTCATATATTTCTTTTTTTAGTGGGAAATATTTTTTGCTAATTTCACTACCATTATTATAATCATACCCTTCTCCTAAATTTTGGAGTTTAGAATAATCATTCTGTAAATATTGTTTAAAACATTTAATAAACCCTTCATAGTATATAGAATATTCTCTTCTAGTATCTGTATCTTTTAATCCTATATGTTCAGTAAAAGCATGTTTATTAGTAAAAGATTTATTAAATCCATCTACACCCGCAAAATACACATTTTTTGAATAACACATTAAAGCTAACTTAACTAATCTTGAAGCCGCTCCTGCTATTGAATTTAAAGGAATATCAATCCCGTATACATTAAATTTAGAATTAAAATCTTTTAACTCTTGGGAATTAACTTTTTCTCTATAATGGTGAGGTTCAATTAAAATTAAAGGATTATCTTTTACTAGTCTTTTTTGAAAATTAATATTTGTAATATCAGTATTATAACCTATAGTAATTAAATCTATTTTAATGTTTTTTAACCTTTTTGATATGTAAAAATCATTACATGACCATATGTAATCATAATCTAAATTTTCCCATTTTGTGTCTAAGGTTGATGTCCCCGCTCCCAAAATAAGAATATTTTTATCTCTAAATTTATCGAGCATCCTTTATAGCTTTTAATTCTTTCCAGTTCATCTGGGGTACTATATTTCCTATTTCCATTAGGTTACCATATAATTGTGTTCTTTGAAACTTATTATGATCATACTGCATTTTAATAGCATGTAAAGTATCAACCCCAGGAGCAAATAATACAATAGAATTATTTTTATTACATATCTTACCAGTTTCACACCATTCCCAAGGTACCCAACATCTATTTTTAGATAAATTAGTTTTCCAATATTCAGGTATAAAACTCCATTCTTCTTTAAATTTTAACAAATGAGTGTGAACTTGGGCATCATCTACAGATTCATCTTTATTAATATTTAATAGATAAGTTAAAGACTTTTCTCTTACATCAGGGTGAGGACTTATTTCATAATGGGATAAGTTTTTTTGTATTGCTGTAATAATTCTTGTATTAACCTTAATATCAAATTTAGAAGTTAATGCTAATTTAAATTCATCTCCATTTAAATAATCTACTAATTTTTTTATAAACTGGTTTTGGATACTTTTTAGTCTAAAAGTAATACCAAAACTTTCAACAGGATTTCCTTTTCTACCAGTAGGAAAATCATTGTTTTTATACCGATTAATATACTCATATACATCAGTTATACAACCTGGGAATTTTTGAATAATATAATTTTTTTCAAATAATTTAGATATAAGTTCTTCTGTATTAGATGTTTCATCCCAATGGATTTGAGGGTCATTTATTATTAATTCAAAATGTTCTTTACTTAAAAAATCTTCTATAAAAAGATGTTTAAATGGAGAATCCTCAAATTCAGTATTAAGGACTTTTTCTGATAAGTATTTAAATTCATTCATATTATTTTATTTTATCCTCTTAATTTTTTTCTTACAGGTTTTTCAGATTCGGTTACTTGAATAATTCCATCCCCATAAGCTTTTTCTAGTTCTCTAATACCACTTACTAATTTAAACAATCCCTGTGGTTCTATTGATGCCATATGATCAGAACCTTCCATAGTTCTGTCTAATGTAATATGTCTTTCTATAATAGTTGCCCCTAAGTATATTGCGGCTACGGATGTTCCTAGTCTAAATTCATGCCCTGAATATCCTATTTCAAAGTCAGGGTATAAATTTTTTAATGTAATTAATCCTGATAAATTTAATTCTTCAACAGGAGCGGGATATGTAGAATTACAATGTAATAATCCAATTCTATAGGAATTATTAAATTTAGCTTTAGCAACACGTAAAATTTCAACAGCATGATTAATTTCTTTTTGAGTTGACATTCCTGTTGAAAAAATTACTTGTTTACCTGTAGCAACACAAGCTTCTAATAATTCATCATTAGTTAACATTGCAGAAGGTAATTTAATAAATGGAATATTATATTGAGATAAAAATTCTAAAGAATCCATATCCCAAGGGGATGCACTCCACTCTATACCTTGTTGTTTACAATATTTATCTATTTCGTCATATTCTTTTTTTTCAAATTCTACTTTATATTTATATTCTAAATAAGTCATTTCACTACCCTGCCAAGATCTAGGTTTTGATTTTTGTTTATCTGGGACACAAACATCTGGGTTTCTTTTTTGGAATTTTACTGCATCACAACCTGCTGCTGCTGCTATATCAATTAATCTTTTAGCAATATTAATATCACCTTGGTGGTTAATTCCAATTTCTCCTATTATATATGTTTTTTTCATTTGTTAAAGTGGTTTTGACTATATTTACAATGATAGTATTTTTTTTCAGGAAGTAAAAAGGATAAATGAAAACAATATCTATATCCTGATTTAGGTAAATTAGCTCTATGTAAAATATGACTATTAAAACTAATAGTTGTGCCTGCTTTACCTATTACTTCCTTTTCCTTTATTTCATCAACATTAATATACGTATCCTCTTTTAATAAGACACATTTATTGTTAATATATTTTGGAGAAATAATAGGATCTGCTAATATTAATCCTCCTTGATTAGTAGGAATATCATTTAAATAAAGAAGTAGTTTATAATTATTTAACTTAAAAGTTTTATCAGTATGCCATATAGAACTATAAAAAATTTCATTTTGATAATTTTTAGAAAAGTTATCTTCTTTTATTGGTTTTATATCTCCAAATCTACATCTTCTTAAGTGTATATCATCTATATGTTTATTAGGTCCTAGTATTTCAAACTTAATTTCATTAATAGAAAGATTTTTAATTCCTAAATAATCTATAATTTTTTCTTGAAATGTAGTGCTGAGAGAAGAAGGTAAAGAATTTGAGATTTTACCCATACTATCATTACCATCAGCTCCATAAGCCCATCTATAAGGAATATTTTTATAGGTATGGGTAGGTATAATTTTATTACTATCTAATAGATAATTAAAAATTTCTATACTAGGATTTGATAACACTTTATCTGTAGAAATTTTATATTCTTCAGAATGATTTGGAATAAGATTTAATAATGTTTCTTTCATATTTCTTCTATTCTTTTAGTTTTATCACAAATTAGTAAGTCATAAGCTGGTTTTACACCAACAATTAAATTATTCCATTTACAGCCCCATTTGGTTAATTGTTCTTTTGTTAAATTAAACCAATTAATCCCAGTAACAGTTCCTCTAGCTGTCCAATAAGTTATTTCATGCCCCTCATCATATAACTTATTTATTTTAGCTATATTCTCTTTACTAGGAATTGCATTTGGATACTCACGCTCTCCATCATAAAAACATATTGTTTCATCAATATCTACATAAATTTTCATAGTGTATTATAGTATTCGTTTTGCTTCTCTTGCTTTTTTATATCTTTAGGATGGTATAAAGCCCATTCTTCTTCTGCTGGTAATAAGCCATGTATTTTGTATCCTTCTATTATTTCATGTACTTTGTTAACCCATTTAATATTAGGATGTCTTCGATATATTCTCATCTGCCAATCAGCCCAATTAACCCAACCTTTTTCATTTACATCCCAACCCCATCTTTTAATATGTTCTTCTGTTAATCCCTCAACTGTATTTATTCTAGCAACTCTTAACATATCAACCTCAAGATTAGATTCTAATACTTCTGGGAGATTATCAATTAAGAATTTATTTGGTATTTCATCAGCATCAATTTGAAAAATATAATCTCCACTACATAGAGAAGTTAGTTTATTTTTCATATTAGCAAAATGACCATTAAATTTATAGGGAACCCAATTAAATTCCCCATTAATTGATTTTGCTCTTAAATATTCTTCTACATTAGAAGTACCATTTACAGAATCAAACAATATTGCTATTTCATCCTTTGGTCTTTTATTTTCTAATAAAAAATTTAAAAGCCTTTGAATTTCTTTTAATTCATTGCAGACTGTTATTGCATAACTTATTTTCATATCTTAACTAGGTAATACCCCAATATACGAAAGAGCTTCCATGAAATCACGTTCTTCAAATTGTTTCATTGTAGTCATGTCCATTCTATGTTTGTAATATTGACCTTTTTTATTAGGGATAGGATATTTTTCTTTTTCTTCTTCTGTTACTTCTACGGCTTTAACAGCTGCCCATTTCCAATTTTCTGTTGTGGATCCATTTGCAAATACCATTCCTTGTTTTGGTAAATTTACTGTTGAAGGAAACCATACTTGACCTGTTTTATCTTCATGTCTAAGATCTTTATATAATTCAGGTAATATTGATAATTGATCCTCTAGGATTTCTTCTCCCTCTCTCATTAAACTATTAGATTGAAAACCGCAACCATAACAAAGATAGTTATTTATATCTTGGTTTACCTCAGTTACATAGCAAGCATCGGATCCACATTTAGGGCAAATTTCTAATCTATCAGGTGTCATATTTCTACTTTTTTAAGTTTAGGTAATTTTAGTTTAGGTAGTTCTATTTGGGTATCTCCTCCTATTTTTTTAAGTTTAGGTAATTGCAGAGAAACTTGTTGAGGTGCTGCTACTACATTTTCTTCTAATATCTTACTAAATTTTTCTTTCATTTTTTCAAATGTAAAATTTTCTTTAGCAAAGTTACCTTGTTGTTTACCTCTATGAATGTAATCCTTATAGTTTTTATGCATGTCTTTTAATGCTTTTCCT
>Ga0181392_1000743_pt1 | contig 12442 bp, 21 predicted proteins | sample 15SPOviralmetaG_FD_130083 | JGI IMG/M metagenome (GOLD analysis project Ga0181392, IMG submission 130083) | Marine viral communities from the oligotrophic San Pedro Time Series (SPOT) site, San Pedro Channel, CA, USA - 15 SPOT_SRF_2010-09-15 | ecosystem: Environmental > Aquatic > Marine > Strait... | reverse complement strand
TTTTTTCATAGTATATTGAGTCATGTCTCGTAACATTGCATCCTGAGACCAGACATTTTTAGTTTTCTTTAATTTAGAAACATTAACATCATAAGATGCTTTCATATTTTCAAATGAATTACCTGTATATCTTGTATGCCATACAATACCTATTTTTGATGTTTTGATCTCCTTGGCCATTGGCGTGCCTGCTGGTATTGCATAAACGATTGTATTAGGATGGAAAGTGACGTATGACTTTCCCTTAATTTTTTCAGTTTTGACATCTGTTGAACTATACAAAAAATCACCCTGTATCACTCCTTTTATACCCAAAAGTGGGAGATACTGTAAAGCCAACTTAAACTTCTTATTAAGATCGCCAGAAGTATCAGCATCAATATCATCATCACTCTTGTATACTTTGGGAGACTTGTTAAAGATCCCCTTTTTCGCCACGAAGAATCTGTTATCACGAGGATCAATCCCAGCAAAGATAGCAGGAGCACCATCCCATTTAACACTAACATTCCCGTCATGTTCACCTCCTAGTGTATCTCTCAAAGATCGGAGAGCAAGTATTGCTTCTCTCGTTCCCTTGACTCCACCATAAAGAACTTTGTCTTCAATGTGGGTCATATGTGTGTTTTTTTGCTCGGTAATAAATTCTTTAAAATACATTAATTCCTCTACATATATTATACTCTATTTATATGCTTTTGTAAATAAAAAAAAGCACCCGAAGGTGCTTTTCTTTTAAAATGTATTTTTTACAGTCCAGCAGGAACTATAATATAATGTATTGATAATACAACACCAACTGATGCCGCAAGACCAACCATCATTTTTAAGAAGTCTTTACCAATCAATGGAAACACAACTTTGAATTTTTCTTTACCTGTCATAGTTGCCATTGCAAGTTCTCTACCGCAAAGAAGTCCAACAAAGACCCATGTAGTTGACATAGGAATATCATTCAACTCCTTGAAGAAGTATAGAATAATCCAATATACAGCATCAATAATAGTGGCACTTCGAACATATCTTGTGTTATGTTTTTCAAGAACGATGTTTTGAATTTTACCACCACCCTCTCTAAACATCCACCATAATCCAGCAACAAAGATAATACTGATTCCGATCATTAAATCGACTGGTATCTGTCTTGGAAGAAATACAGCAATATTTGCCATATCATGAGATAACCAAGTCCACCATAGAAAACCTGTTGTCACCCATTGACCAATCCTCCAAAGTTTTTTATGTTCTTCTTTGACAGGTTTTGCTTCGTCAAGTATCTTTGTAACACCAATCCAGATAATGTATGCTGCTACTGCGGCAACTGCATATCCCATCATCGATTTCATCAACATCTTTTCTAAAATGAAAGTAGATGCGAATGCACTTAATACTAAAAAAGATGTACTCACTGGTACACCTATACGTGTCAATATTAGTAGTAGTCCTGGTGCCATGGCATGATACCATTGTATCTCTTGCCATGGTATTTTATTCAGTCGTCCATATGATATGTCACCACCATTAGTGTACCAACCATACCATAGTGCCCATAATAAAACAGACGAAGCGGATAACCACATCGTCTTCCAATTAAATCTCTCATTATTTGATGCGATCCAAGTACCGAGAGTTTGTACTGAATCGTTTGCAATAACTGAATAAGCAGCAAATAGAAAACCTACTGCCATCCAGAGAGTTACTAGTTCCATAGTAATTTCTCCCTTTTAGTTATGAGAGGGATCACCACGATCCCTCTTTCTTAAGTCTTTATTTATTGATTACTTTTTCTTTGCGCGTATTTTAAACTTTGTTGCCTACGTTTTTCTCTTTCCTTTGGATCGTATGCTTGATATATCCTTTCCCATCCAGGAACTTTATTTTCTTTTGCCCATGCTGCAAGCATATCAGGTTTATGTGCTTTCATTATATCTCCTTGCCATATACTTTAACCAAATATTGCCAGTGTTTTGAATCCAATCATTATCACGATTGAGTTTCATCCACTTATATATTTTTTCTGCCTTTTCGACTATTTGTTCCTGTTTCATTATGACACCATAAATGCAACGTATATTAAAACACCTAATATACTAAAATTAATAATCATGTTTATGTAATGTGGATTCGGACTCATTTGTTAAACCTTAATGTGTATTGTCTTCCATTATAATAAAAAGTGACAGTTGAGTGAGAATAAACATTTTGATATTCTTCCTCGTATCTTGTTTCAACTTGACACCTTTGACCTTTATTTTTCTCACTATTGAGAAGACCACCGATGATAGCACCCATAGCACCACCACCATCTTCTCCTGGCACATTATTACCGATGGCACCACCGATGATGGCACCTTCGAGTAAATTTTCCAGATCAGACTTGCCATTGCCTTGTGTGCAAACTTGAACTGAATATGGTCTTTTTACGACTACATTTTTGTAGTGATCTTGAACTGTTTCTGCACGCGCAAAATCAATACCTGCCATCGTAAAAGATACGATGGCACCAGTAAGTAAAAATTTTCTAAGAAGCATTTGCAAACTCCACTGCAGTCTTCATTGCATCACGTTTGCGACCTTGATTAAATCCAAACCATGATGAGTAAAGACGACTATCTGCATCTCGACCCTGCATATGATCTGTAACAAAAGTCACAGAGTTAAATGCTTGCCACCAAGAACCTTCAGCAAATCTTGCTCCAGGTTGACTATCAATTGATTGCAATGATATCAATGCGTTTCTTGATAGTGTATCAACAGATAATCCTTTTCCTTGAACTCTTTTATCTGTAGTTCTTGGAAACACAGTGTTATAATACTCAATCAAAGAATCAGCAGTATATCTTTTTGAACCAAGGAATGCTGCCATCTCTTTATATGACTTGAGTTTATTAGTAGCAATACCAAGTGCAGTTTTTACCTGACTCGCATCAAACTCAACACGATGTCCTACTTTGACTGAGTTACTATTTTTATCTTCAAGAGAAAGAGTTAATGTATTATTACAAACAACACGTATCGGTGTGAAACGAACATCAATCGTCTTACCATACTGATGTGGATTTGAAAATAATAGGTATGAATCAATCTTATCACCACCAAATAATTCAAATGAATCTTTTACTTTCGCAAGTGCCCATACCATTTGACCACCACGTAACGAACCAGCAGTATTCATCTCCATGTCACCTGCCATTACATACTCATGAAAAAACTCAAAGGCAGTTTCATTTTGACATGGATTCCAGTTCTCACCGACATTAGTCAAAACTTTACCATCAGAACTACGGATAAGTGATTTCTGACCTGTAGGAATCTCTTCTATCATCCCACCAGCAGACCTGTTATTCCAACGCACATAAGATTGTGCCTCTTGTACAGTCCAATCAAGTCCTGCTTTTTTCATCATCTGAGCAGGTGTCAGATCATTTGATACAGGAACACCGAGTCCGTGCCACGGGACTTCACCTGCATATGCCATTGTTTCTACTGCTGCAACCATTATGCAATCTCCTTTCTTAAAACATTATTTGCGATGTTTCTCCACATCTTATCGTTTCTCACTAATTCACCAAAATATTTTACTGCCATCCATTTATAATCAGTGCCAGACATGCTGTCAATATACTTTTCAGCGATAGTCATTGACTCATCATATGTGAGACCAGATGGAAATTTTGTGTTATTCAAATCGAAATCATTCATAATATACTCCTTATGCTACTGATGCTAATTTTAATTCTGCTGGATTATTCACTTTCCAGTTGATCACTTTTTTATCGACAGACTGCCTGACGAGAACTGACTTACTATTAACTTTTGTAATTACACCAGTAATCGTTCCTCTTTTACCAGCATCAAATTTTACCCAGTCACCTACAATAAAATTTCTACTCGCATCTTCACGAAGACGACTCTGCCTAGTTTTAATCATATCAATGATGTCGTTTAACTCACTATTGTCAGCATTCATAATTGCATGATAAACATCATCCCAAATTTGTATTTTATTTTTCATTTTATACTCCTCATTTATTTTCATTTTATACATATATTATATCATAGTTATATGGAATAGTAAAGCTTTTTTTTCATTTTATTTAAACTTTTTTTAATGAATAATTACCATAAGAATCTTGATTATATTCTGGTAATGAATCAAATAAATTTTGTTGAAAACCATCACCACGCCATACTAGATATTCTTCATGAGCTTTTTTAACAGTAGTATATCCCACTCCATTGAGACCACACCAAATCAATCCTAGTCCTTCACGTTTATAGACATCGTGCGCCTCGGTCACTTTACATGTTTCTGCCATTGGATGAGTATCGATAAAATCGATCAACCAATCTAAAGACTCACCATACCAATCAGCACGTTTATTTAAAATTGTTAAAGCACCTTTTAGTTTCATTTTTTTTCTCCTCATTTTCATTTTATACATATATTATATCATAGTTTTTCAGATAAGTAAAGCTTTATTTTCATTTTATTTAAACTTTTTTCACTTTTTTATTTAATATAAATACAGTAATCGATGCTCAATTTTTAGGAGATTTATATGATACTTATGGACAAAGTTGGACATGAGGTATTAAAAAAAGGCGACATAGTGAGGTCACCTTCTGGTTCAAATGACTGGGTCGTGATAGGTCATGAAGGTGATAAAGTTGTTATCGCCAGCATCGGTAAGATGATGCATAAAGAAACTGAAGTTCTAGAAGATTGGTATAAAGTCAAGTAATAGATAGATTGCTTAAAACTTTATCTACAGACTCTTCAGACAAAATAATATTAGCAACAACAAAAAGTGAATATTCACCAGTCGTAAATATAGTGTGTTCTTTACATGTGTTGATGAAATAAACTTTTCCATCTGTGAAATTTAATATTTTATTGTCAAGAATAAAATAACTATCTGGTGGATTACATCCTTTTATTGGTATGAATAATCTAAATGAGTTTATCTCTCGAGAATATTGATCTCGATGTGGTGGAAAGCAACCTGTTTTATCCATTTTAATAAAATGCGTTCTTCCCAAATGCCCATCAAATTCTCCTAATCCTTGATCAACAAGATTCCATAGTTCAGTTTTTTTGTTAAAATCTATCTCGTCCAGATTTAAATTATTTTTTATGTTATACTCACGAACAGAGTCTAAGTCTGGAATACCACTTAGACCCCCATCAAGACTTGTAATACTTAATCCGTAACGAGGGATATTTTTTCTTGGATTGTATTTTACCCAATCATTTTTATAAATTAATAATTCATCCAATATTAATTTTTTATCGACTTTAAAATTTAATTCATAGCAATCACCATACCTTGTTAAGCAATCATAAAGATAACTCATTGCGTTATACTTTCATATGGAAAGTCATGCACAGCTATTCTAAACAATAATCTATCTTCGGTTGGTTCTTCGACCCAGTGTGATTTTTTAGTATTTAAAATGAACATACTATCATATAGAACTTTTACAGAACCATCTTCATCTTCTATACCTAACCAACCAGTGTTTTTAGAAAGTGGTAATAAAAAGGCGATAGATGATACTCTATCTTTATGTTTTGGCATAGATCCACCAGTTTTTACTAAAAAGAAATCCATTCTAAAATCTTTAGTTTTAATTCCATATTTTTTAAATATACCTAATACAAATTTTCTCAACTTTATATCTTGCATTTGAATTGGTATATTTTTAATCCAAAAATCATTCATGAGTATTCCACCAGTTATTTTTGGTATTTCCTCACCATAATGTTCATAACTTTCAACCCATTCGAGTTTATCAAAATATTCTTGAAACCAACTCAAATCTTTTTTTAAGTCAGTTTGTAATCCATACTGTTTCACTTTAAACCTCAGTTTGCTCAATAACTTCTATTGCAAAACCATTAAAATTATCACTATCAGATTCTATAGATCCCAAAGCACCAACATATTCCGTATATGTATCTTTATCTTTGTACACAATCGTTTGAATCTTTGTAGTTTCATCTACAATTTCTTTATCAAATGAAGTTATTTTACCATCTACAACATATTGATCAAATAGATTTCTGATGTTGTTATTAGTAGATTTTTCTGCAGAAGATTTTCCTGAATATTTTACTTTAATTTGCCATGCCATTAATTTATCCTCCAAAATATGTGTTGCATCGATCCTTTTACAGTTTCTAATAAATTTGGATGTTGCTTCCACTTTGAACTTGTATGACTATTTAGTTTGTCAATAAAACTTTTTACATGTTTCATTGATCCTCTTGGTTCTCGGGATATGAATAAATTTTTTAGATTCAGTTTATCTGAGATGGTACATTGATGCTCGACCATATTCAATAGAGTTGGTCTTCCGATCTCTCTAGAAAATGAAACTCTATTATCATTCGACTGATATAATCTAGATAAAATTCTGTTGCCTATTTCCATCTTTTGGATGCCAGAGAATCCTACTATAAGATTATCTCTTTTCATCAAGGTGACACATATCATTTTTTTCATTTTAGAAAAAGAATAATTTTCTATCAATCTATGACTATCAACTGCATTAAAAAGCATTAATTCAAGTTCGAGTTCTGACATCAAAGAAGGTTCATTCTCTGGTAAGAATGTTATTAACTCTGCAGGTCTCGTATCGTAATCTTTTGGCATAGGAGAATATAATTTATATTCATCTAACTCAGAGATGGTGGTCATAATGATTGCCCTCGAATGGTGCAAATAAATTAATCCACCACCTATTAATTGGACCACTTTCAGTATGTCCTAATAGGTTTAACATTCCATAAAATATATAAGATAAAATAAATGTAACAATCAGATAAAGTAAAAATATAGGATTGATAATATACGAAATAATATATGTTATACACAATATTATAAATCTATTTTTATGAAAGAATAAAACTCTAGGATTATCGTATAAATCTTTAACAAATTTTCTAGGGATATTTTTCACTCTCCAACTAGAAAATAATATTTCATACCATTTTTTAAAAATTGGAGAGTGTGGATCTTTTAAAGTATCAAAATATGCATGATGCATTCTATGAACACCAGACCAACTTATTGGTGATTGACAACCGCATAAAGATCCAAGATATAACATTATTATTTCAAATATCTTGTTTGTTTTATATTCTTTATGGCAAAAATATCTATGATATCCATATGTAATACCAATCGCTGATATTATCCAATACACAATATAAGATTTAATTATGATTAATGTTAAATCCATTAATTATATTCTAGTCGCTCTCTTTGGATCGATGCCTCTTGGGTGTCTATCTTCTATTTCAGGAATAGTAAACTCTACACTGTCTCCGAATGCTATAATACATGCTTCTTTGAGTTTAGGATAAATTTCTATTATCGTAAATGTACCAGTCTCTGGATTAGCATAGACACCAATCATTGCGTTACCTAATTGACCAAGACTATCGTATACAACACCATTTCCTCGAAATAAAAAATCTTCATCTGCTTCAAATACTAATCTATCTGCAGTACTAATATCACCACATTGAATTGGTTTTTGAACCCAATTACTGGCATTAGCGATTGAAACTCCCACAGTTGATAAAAGTGCGAGAGTGACATAAAAAATTATATATTTCATCACTCCTCCAATCTGAAGAAAATGATCTCTTTCCCATTTCCTGGTTGTATAGTTATAGCAGGAGTTCCTGATGCCTCATGTTTTCCAACATATTCCCAATCATAACCATTTGCTTTTTGGTCATTTGATACTTCTATGAATTCATTATTTGTATTTGACCATAGTGCCACTAAAAATACTAATTCTAACATGTTTGTCTCCTATTCATGTTCACCACCTGGATCATTTTCATCAAGTTTTACTTTTTGTCCATTTACCCACATGTATTGTCTGCTGCGTCCAGGACTATGGTAACCAACTGTTCCATGTTCTAGACGTAAACTAAATGTTTCTGGTTTTCTTTTTGCTGTTTCAAATGTTGCTATTGTGAAAATAATACCACCGATAAAGAGAGTATGTGCTACTGCACTTACACCAAATACAGTAACAGATCCTACAGAAATAGAAAAAATAATACACCACATCCAAGCAAGCAGTTGCATGACAACATGCCTTGTTTGCATATCTTGGATATGACTTAATGGATTTCTTCGATCATCCATAATTGTATTCCAACTATCTAATAAAAAACTTCTCACTGGATAAACTCCTTTTTCAAATGTTACTCTAAGTGGGTAATGTGCATCCACTATATCTTTAAAATCAATTGCATCATATAGATCACTGAATGACTGTACTACCTTATGATCTTTAAAATAACCTGTCACTCTAATCATTCTCTAGCACCTTTTCTTTCTTTTATATATTTATGTATAGAAGATGGTAGTTCTTTAGTTTTTTCGAAAAAAGGAACTAATGGGGCAAGAACAAATAAAAACGCAAACCAGTATGCAGTTCCTAATCTGCCAAGTGTTACATATATTCCCTCTGCTGGCATCGCGCCGATGTACATGAGCAAGAAAAAGTCAGATACAAATAACCATACACACCATTTCCACATTGGTCGGAATCTACAACTTCGTATTTTACTTCGGTCCAACCATGGTAATAATGCAAATGCCACGATTGCACCACCCATTGCTAACACACCCATTAACTTATCTGGTACTGCTCTTAATATTGCATAGAAGGGTAGGAAGTACCACTCAGGAACAATATGTGCAGGTGTAACCATTGGATCTGCTCGTATATAATTATCAGGATGACCAAGAGCATTTGGTAAAAAGAATAGAAATCCAGCAAAAATACATAAGAATACTATAGCAGCAAAGAAGTCCTTCTGTGTCATATATGGATGAAAACTAACAGTGTCTCTTGTATCTTTTGGTTCTACTCCCGACGGATTATTTGATCCTGTAATATGTAGAGCAATGATGTGAAATAATACTACACCTACAATAGCAAACGCGAAAAACCAATGCAGAATAAATGCACGATTCAGAAAAGCATCATCAACACTATATCCACCCCATAACCATGTAACTATACCTTCACCGAAGAATGGTATGGCAGAGAATAAATTTGTAATCACAGTTGCTCCCCAAAAACTCATTTGTCCCCATGGTAATACATAACCAAGAAAAGCACTTGCCATCATCAATAAAAATATTATGATTCCCATGATCCATAGCAACTCTCTTGGTTTTTTATATGAACCATAATACAGTCCACGAAACATGTGTATATAAACTGCTATAAAAAAGAATGATGCCATATTCATATGAATATATCTGATTAACCATCCACCATTAACATCACGCATGATTCTTTCTACACTATCAAATGCTCCATTAACATCTGGTTTATAATGCATACCTAATATCAATCCAGTAACGATTAATGACATTAAACATATCATAAGTATTCCACCGAAACTATAAAGATAATTTAAATTCTTTGGGACTTGAAAGTCTAAGTATTCGTGTTTCATCATACGAATGATAGGTAGTCTTGTATCGATCCATCCGACTACACCAGTGAAAGGACTTGGTGATATTTTATTGGTATGTACTGGTTTATAGTCTTTACTCATTAACCAGGAATCCCTAACATTGCACTTACACCAAACACTTCTAAAATCATAAATGTAAAGAACATCAATAAGATACTCCACACGATCATCTTACCACTAAAATTATTAGCAGAAAGTTTGAAAGCAATTATTTCATTACTTAACATTCTTACAGCAAGTTCAAACTCATTATGTGTATTTTTAACTTCAATTGTTTTTTCTTTTTTTTCTTCAGCCATTATTTCTACCATGCTCCTCAGGTTTACCATCGCTTCCAAGATTTACAAATACAATCTTATCAACACTTGTAATTGATTTTTCAGTTCTTTTATTTCTTACATCACAACGAACTGTAATGCTAGTCTTTCCAAACTTAACTATCTCCATACCAATTTCAACTATATCACCGCGAATAGCACTTGCATTGAAATCAACACCACTCATACTTCTCGTAACAACACGATCATTTTCTAACTGTGTACTACAATAGATATATGCTTCTTCATCAATCCAATCTAGAACACGACCACCAAAGAGTGTACCATTGCTATTTAAATCTTTATGAGCAATCATTTTTCTAGTAAAGTATTTCATATCATCTCCAAAATAAAATATCACTTTTCTGTTTCTAGGTAAGTGACCAACCCAACAGCATTATGCAGCTAGTGCGTAATCTGAATGTGCAAAGTTATCGTTTGCGTTTACTTCTTTGTAGACTCAACATCTGTCGATCCTGTTTCGCCCCCACATAAAGGCACTTCTTTAATCTTTCCAAAGTGAAGTGATTCCAAAGATTTGGGATCATAATATTTTGCATTGTAAGGAGTATATATGATTGCAGCAAACAATCCATACTCTTTGTATAATATTTTAAACCACTTTATGTAATTCATCGTGTCCTTATGGTGGAGGCGTCGGGTACTGCCCCCGAGTCCAGTCTGCCTTCTTAATCTACAATATTATATATTATATCATACTTTTATGCATTTGTAAAGCTATAAATAGTTTTGAGCGAATGAGGTAAAAAATGATCGATCCAGTAACAGCGCTGGCAACAGCAACTGCTGCATTCAATGCCGTGAAGAAAGGTGTTGAGATGGGGCAAGACATCGAGAACATGGCAGGTGCTATCGGTAAGTGGATGGGTGCAGTCTCTGATATCAATAAGTCAGATGAGTTCGCAAAGAAACCACCACTTTTCAAAAAACTATTTGCATCAGGTTCTGTAGAAGAAGAAGCACTTCAAGCATTTATGGCAAAGAAAAAAGCAGAAGATATGAGAGAGCAGTTGAGACAAATCATATCTGCAACACGTGGACCATCTGCATGGCAAGAACTCGTTAAAACAGAAGCAGATATACGGAAGAAAAGGCAAGAAACAATCTATGCACAAAAAGAAAGGCAAAAGCATTTCTTTGAGATAGTAATGATTGTTGGTGCTACCACTATGGGTGCTGCATCAATTATATTTGTTATCTGGTTAATTAATCAATCTTAAGAAATTTTTAAAATATCTTTATAAAAGGTCCATTTAAATTACTAAATTCTTTTTTTGCTCCATAATACAAAGTCTCAATCCACTCTTCAAATTTACCTTTTTGATCTATTTTCATATATAGATCAATTGTTCTTAACGCATATAATTTTGAGAATATTCTGCCTAATGTATTTCTGTCTTTTTCAAAATTTTCTAAACCTTGTTCCAAATTTTGTCTAAAACCAGATTGTTGTGCACCATATGTTAAAGGCACGTCCCAATTTACTTTTTGCCCTGCTATCGATTTGTTTTTTATTTTATCATAAAAATTTTCCCAAAAATTTAATTGACGTTCAGTAAATTTACCTGATACTGTTATCATGGGATCTCTCACCACTGAGGGAGGCATTTCAAGATTTAATTTAGCAAGGAAGGGTCTTAATGCTGCAACTGAAGATTTACCTAATTTCGCACCACCACTTTTAGGTGTTATATCAGTTTGTGGACCAGTTGTTGGTATTGAGTATCTAAAACTTCTGACTTGTAAAGCATACTCTTGTTCACCTGCAAAAAACCTTAATGAAAATTCTCCTGTATCAAATAAAGGTGGATTTTCCATATCTAAATCACAATTTAAACTATTTGGTTTTAATTTGAATTTTATTTGTTTTTTAGTGCCTAAATTTGCCTCTTCTATTTTTGCCTCTGTAGCATTCTTAGTCAGACCTTTCAGTGAGATGGGTATCATTGATCTATCAATTAATCTTTGTTGCATAAGTTCATTTAATTTTTCCAATTTGGAATTATCATTACCACCATTACCTAATATTTTATTCACTTCATTTTTTATCATTGTCTCAGCATTTTTTTTGACCATTACAATATCCATAGGGTTCCAGTTATCTTTAGTTTTAACTCCCATATCTTTTGCTGCCTCCTCTAAAAAAGGCATGATACCTGTGTCTCTACTGTAATTATATCCCTTTTGATTTTTTAAATATTTTTTTAATGCTTTACCCTGTAATTGATAATATCGATACCATATTGCTGGCATATTTGGATATGCATTATCTTCTATAAAATTTATTGAAGCTTCTGTATTATTTTCTATTAACTGCTCAAAGAAAATCTTTGAACCATTTTCTTGCATTTTTGTATCTATTGCAGTGCCCATTTTATACTCCTTATGAGTATTTATACATTAATACAAAGTTGTCGTGTCCTCTGGAATATATACTGGTTTACAGTATGCTGTTGCCTTATGCTTTTCAGGAATGTAATCATAATGTCGGTAATTACCATATTGTCTCGTGATTCTTGACGCGAAGTAATTACAGTCGTTGATGTTCCTAAAATATAAAGGAACACCACCCTGCTGTACATCA
>Ga0181392_1000737_pt1 | contig 12498 bp, 11 predicted proteins | sample 15SPOviralmetaG_FD_130083 | JGI IMG/M metagenome (GOLD analysis project Ga0181392, IMG submission 130083) | Marine viral communities from the oligotrophic San Pedro Time Series (SPOT) site, San Pedro Channel, CA, USA - 15 SPOT_SRF_2010-09-15 | ecosystem: Environmental > Aquatic > Marine > Strait... | reverse complement strand
GGAATAGCTATGGGCATGGAACCAAATAACCAAAACTTTAAAGAATAATGGATAATCCCGTATAGCTATACCTTAATATGCTTACTTTGGGGTGTTTTTTCCCAGGGTGGGCACAAAAGCGAGGGCATTTTCAGTTTATAAAAATCCCAAGAAAAAAAAATTAGGAAAATCAATAAGAATTTTACATTAAGAACGTTCTTTCATTCTGTCATACATAGACTGAGTAGAAACTGAATGTGCTAATCTCTTAGCCATTCTCTTTTTTTGATTGAGGGTTTTCTTCTTATCCAAGAAATCCATAATGAAACTGTGTCTTAGGCTATTAAATGTTAGTCTCTTACCGATCGTCTTTTCAAATATATCACTTAGCAGAGTGCTGAAAGCAGAACCATTGTGATACTTGCCGGTTTTTGTAGGAAAGATAGGGCCGCCCTTTTTAATATCACTGGATTGTATATGCTTTAGAAATATTCGATGTAGGGCTATAGGTATTTTGAATTTCTGTTGGTCAAACACCTTCTTAGTCTTGTAGTTATTGATGATGATATAACGACCTACTATGTAATTGAGATTAGGAGAAAGCATTGTAGTTCTCTCATCTGCAAGAGTTAGAAAACATCCGACAGACCTTCGCCGAGGAGGCATTAGAGTGTATAGACCTAAGAGTGCTCTTTGATAATCATTAATGGATTTGTTCCTCACTGCCTTCTTTATGATTTTCCAAGGGATGAATAACTCGGCCTCCTTCTCGGTCATCTTCAAATCACCTTGAGATTTAGTTATCTTTTTTCTACCCTCTACGGAGGCCTTGCTGTATGCTTGATATTCTTTCTCCCAACCTACTTTATTTTTGAATACTGAAGACAGGTTCTCGAGATATTTATTCTTGGAGTTGGGAGATTTCCATTGGGGGTTATTTTGAATTGCTTGTATCACTCTCTTAGTATCTTTGAATACATCATAGTAGTTTTGGAATTTGTCGCCATTGAGATATTTATATAGTCTGTCTAGACCTGCATCGTTTTGGTTTATTACAACCTTGGGTGCTTGAGGATTTCTGGATAGTCTTCGCGCTTGTCTCTTTTCAGTCTCTTGTCTTCTAAACTCGTCTATACCAAGACGTGCTATCTTTCGTTCTCTGTACTTTTGATATTTTGATTTGTCCGCCATGATTTATATATACTTGAATATATATTTTCTATTTAAATAATTCATATTTTTAGATATATAAAATATGACTGAAAATTATTCAACCTTAGAAGATAAACTGGGATTAGTTCCCGGTAAAAATATGTATAATCTCAATAAAGTGTTTGGACGATATGGAGAAGTGAATGAGGAGAACTATGATCTAAACGATATCGAAAATGCTAATGCTAAGGACAGATGCGTTTGTTCAAAGGATATAAAAAATGTATTCCGAGTTTATAACCGTAAGTATAATGTTTATCTTACTTTTGGTAGTAGATGTATTAATAGATTCAACAAAGAAAATATTAATAAACAATTGAATCAAGCCAAGATAAGATATAACAAAAAGACTCATCCCGAGATGTACTGTTGTATTTGTGATAGTGATAGGAGATTACCTAAGACTGTTATCGAAGAACAAACAGATTTAAAGAAGAGATACCATAAGAAATGTAATCCCCTTGGAAAAAAAATATGTAGCGTTGCAGGCTGTCATACTTTTATTAAGGGGTTTGAGAGTTGGAAGACGAAATGTCTGAAATGTTATTACGGAGATAGATATTATAAATGACTTGCTTGAAGTTCTTTTATCTGCATTTTCATTGTGTGCTTGAGAGTATCCCTGTGTCTTTTTCTGTAGTTGTAATTTACCTTACAGCCACACTCACAGATAATAGTTCTTTGGAAAATTCTTTTTTTGTTCTTCTCGTAGTAGCGTCTTGCTAATTCTTTTTTTGTCATAGGTACGTCGTTTAGTTGTTTAGGCATCTTCTACCTCTAATATTAAATAATATATATTATACTTAACAAGAAAATATTTTTATATAATTATTTATTTTTATTTAAAGATAAAATATTTTTAGTTATATAAAACGACGACCAACAACAACACGATGACAACAAGATCGCAACTCTACAAAATCGCAAAGACCCTTGGCTGGGAGGTGCCTTGGTGTAAATCAAAGATTAATGACCTTAGGGAATTTATTGATTCTCATCAAACTCAACCTGAACCTGAACCTGAACCTGAACCTGAACCTGAACCTGAACCTGAACCTGAACCTGAACCTGAACTTGAAGTTGAACTTGAAGAAAAAAATAATACTGATAATATAATTCAGATGGACTTCGAACAAGACGAAGTCAAAGAATATAGTAGTCTCTATAAATCCAATTATGGAAATTCAATCGAAGATGATATAGACCTCAAGACATACGATGGTCATATCTTCCGAAATGCTAAGAACAAGAAATTCTATATATTTGATTGCCATGTCAAAGCCGGCATTTGGTTTAATGGCCTTGAAAAACCATCAATCCATTCTGTAGTCAATAAATACAAACCCATCAGGTTTAATTTGGAACTTGATATTGAGTATGATAAACTTGACAAGATTATCTTACCACAGGATGTAATTAATAATGTAAGACATCAACCGTTTTCTCTGAATGCTTTCAAATATCATCTTTGTATTGTTCATATTAAGAATGCTATTACCAAGATTATTGAAGAGAAATACAAAACGACAATTGAATTTATTGAAGCCACTGACAACAGGGCGGGCAAATATTCACATAGAATTTATGCCGACTTATCGTTTGCTTCCATGAAAGAATATAAGTATTTTGTCCAATTGCTTAAAGACGAAGTCAGAGATGAATTGGTGTGTATGATTGATATTACCACTTCTATGTTGAGAACCCCTGGTTCTTTCAAGGACGATCATAAATGTTCTTGGATTACTAAGGGCGCTGATTTTACTCATTCAATTTTGACCAATACCTTTGACTGCCATGAACTAATTCAGATTGCACCAGAAGTTGTTGAACATTCATATGACAGCATCGATACCGTTTTGGGTAAAGCACTGAGTGTTATCTGTTCTCATCCCTTGGTTATTGATAAATTTGCTTACACTGGAAAGCAAAGAAATAATCTTATTACACTCAATAGGATTTCACCAAGTCATTGTGAGATTTGTGATAGAGAACACGATAAAATTGACGGGTTTGCTTGGGTGTATAAAAACAATGTATATCTCGGATGTTTTAATGGTAAGGGTAATAGATACCTTGGCTTCATCGGTGAGGAGAAAGAACAAGATATTACTTGGGGTTCGGTTCGTGGTATTTTCAAACAATTGAAAAACAAGGAATCTCTTACACTGGTTGAACAGAAGCAACAAAGAATCGGTTGGGAGAATCTACAAGAGAAAGCATCTACCAATCAGATATCCCAAGATGGCAAATATACATTTGATGATTTTAAAAATATCCACAATAAAACATTTTCTGGGCTTAACCCTATAATGGATTATATCAACCAGTCTATATTTAGAATCGTGAAGGGTGGTCAGAACTTCTGGATAACTAAATCTATCTGGAACAATCAAACTCATTTCACTGAGTTATCTGCTTGTCCTTTTCAATCCAAAAGCGAGGCTATTAAATTTGACGTTGTCAATTCAGACTTTGATGCTGACAAACCTCCAAGTAAGGATAATCAAAATACTATCAACTATAATCTCTTTGATATTCTAAGCGACCATAGAAAAATTAATTTTCATAAGACTTTGGATTTCATCCCTTACTTGGGAAACTATAAAGGAGACCCTGATGTATTCAATATTTTTCAAGGATATAAGTTTCCATATATTCAGAAGGAGTTTGACGATGTACCCAATTTAGCCAAGCCTTGGGTTAATCATATTGTCGAAGCAATTTGTAGTGGCGATGAGAAAATGGCGAAGACTGTTATTCAATGGTTTGCACATCTCATTCAAAAACCTACTCAAAAGTCATTCAGTTTAATCGTTTTGGGAAAACAAGGAACGGGTAAAAGCATCATGTATGATATCTTTAGACAATGTATCGGCGAAGACTTGGCTATGCAACTTTCAAAACTCTCAGACCTCACCCAAACGCATAATAAGATTGTACAGGGTCGGCTTTTAGTTAATTGTAATGAAGCAACCAACTACCCATCAATTAGCGATGTCAATATCGTAAAGCAGTTTATTACTGATAAGGAGTTTTTGGTTAATCCTAAGGGTTGCCCACTCTACTATGTCAATAATTACTCAAGACTATTAATCACAACTAACTGTAGATTCCCAATGAGAATTACACCAGATGACCGTAGATATCTATGCATCGAGATGAGTGATAAATTTAAGAACAACGACGAATATTTCAAGCCTATGGTTGATATTCTTGACAACAAACAAGCACTGACTGACCTATTCAATTATTTGGCAAACTATGATATCTCCGATTTCAAATTCAACAAACCACCTATGACTGCCTTCAAGCGGGAAATCATTGGAGAGTGTGTTGATGATGTTTATTACTGGGTAAAGGAGATTCTTGAAGATGGATATATCAAGGTAGGAAATACAGTTAGTGTGTCAGAAAATAAAGAAAGTGCTAAGGAACTTCATGATATATATTGTAGGTGGTGTGATGAAACGATGTCTAAAAAACTTGGATATAGAAAATGGGCTAAAATTATCGGAACCAGAGATACAGATGGTTTATTGGGTAAGCAAGAAAGATACAGAGTTAATGGTAGTAGATATTGGGGTTTTACTTTGAATAGAGATAATATAATAAATAATCTTAAAGAAGCAGGAGTATTATAATATAGGTACCTTGTAATCGAATAGATAAAAGGTCAAAGGTAAATGGAGAAGTACATCATTAGAAACGTAGATAATTTGACTCAAGAAGATAGACAGCATGTTGTAAGTTTAATCTTAATGTTCGATGAAGAAAAAAAGATAACAGAACTGGCGAATGGCTTGGCCTATAATCTGGATAAAGCACCTTCTGGATTGTTAGAATTAATTTATTGCTACATAGAAAAAAAGTTAGAAGAATATAGGAAAGATGATTATTTACTTGTCTAGATCGTCAAACCCCCGTAAAAAATATATGGTGAAGGTTAATAGAAAAACTATCCACTTCGGAGCCAAGGGATATTCAGACTATACTATTCACAAAGACCCTGAGAGAAAACAAAGATATATTGACAGACATAAAGATAATGAGAATTGGACTAAATCCGGTATTGATACAGCCGGCTTCTGGAGTCGTTGGTTGTTGTGGGGAGAACCTACCCTTGGACAAAGTATAGAAAAAATTGAAGATAAATTCGGCGTAAAGATTGTCCGTCGTCTGCGGTTTTAAATACGGAATTATTTTTTTTTTCTCGGTTAATATATAATGCCAAGAGCAGACATACCAATGAGCAAACAACCAACTCGGAGTGGAGCCCTTGATTTTTCTTATGATTTATTAACCACCGTTGTCCTTAATCGTTTAAAGGATGCTGGTATTATAGAAGATTTTAAGGGAAGCAAAGAGAAAGCGAGAATTAAAAGGCCAGGGAAGAAGAGTTATACTAAGGCTGTTTCCAAAACTAATGAAAAATTTCTGAAGAAACACAACAAATTATTTCAGGAGAAGCCTGAATCCAAGGAGAAGCCTGAATCCAAGGAGAAACCTGAACCCAAGGAGAAGCCTGATGAAGAACTTAAAGATAAGCCATCTGATATTGCTAGACAGAAAGCCAAGGCCGAGACTGAAGCAAAAGCAAGGGCTGAAGAAGAAAATCATCCAATTAATAAGTTGGCAAGACAGGTAGCAAAGGAGAGAAATCCTGTTCGTAAAAAAATACTTCTAAGAAAACTAAGAGAATTAGACTCGAAAACAAACAATGCAGATAAACCAAAAAAATATGTAACTATGAAAGGTGTTTTCGGAAAAGCAAAAAACCAACGAGACAGTTTTCAAAAGACTTTCCTAAAGAAGGGCAGTAAAATCGATACCCTATCAGTTAGCACACCGAGTTTAATGGAAGACATACAAACCCGCATACGACCGACACAGGAGAACCAAGCCCTGTTGTATTTCATGGCTTCAGCAGTTAATCGTGACTCTAAGGAATTCATTAATAAGTATATCAACGACCCCTTGTCCTACATTGCAGAAGTCGCAACTGGCTTTAATGATCTTGATGAGGATGACAGAGAAATATATAATAGGATGTCTGAACAAAAAATTAACTATTCTGATATTACCCCAGCCTATGTTGAGAATTTTCAAAGACAAGTTAATTTTCAACAGATGGATAGAGACAAAGCCCAAGCTGAGCAACAAAAGAAGCAAGCCGAGGCTAAAGAACCTGAACCTCCGTTCGGGCTACCCCCCGAGACTGGACTAAGAAGACGCCGGGGTCGCGATGTTGTAATTGATATGCCTATGGGTTTATTAGAACGAGAGTTCAAGGAAGCCACAACTGATGACGAAAAGAAAGAACGCATTAGAGACTGGGTTGAAAACAACATGGCAAGAATACAGAGAGCAGGGCAGTCGTCCGCTGATGTTGTAAGAATGATAACACAAACTCCGTATATCCAAAACTATATTAACACACGCCCTGGTTGGGCTGGTATAGCAACCCTAATAACAGGGTATATGTCGTCTGGCGGAGAAACCCAGATAGACGAAACAGATCCCGTGAAGGTAGAGGCAGAAGTCCGAAGGCTTAGGGAACAATTAACTAATCTTAGAACATCAAAATTAAATGAAAAACAAGAAGAACAGCCATTCAAAAAACTTAGAAAATTCAGACCTGAGATTAGAGAGTTTAACCCTGAGAGATTGAACTATTTCATTTCTGCCGAGAACGAAGAATTAGAAAAGAAAGAATTGATTGATTTCGCCTATATCCCCGAAGTTTCACAGGCCGGTGTTTATACAGAGGACTACAAGGACAACCCTATAGTAATGGGTAATATCCAGAATGAGAATATCAGATTTTCCAATGCTAAAGTTCAGCCTACGGATTATCACCCAGTGGGAACTTATATGCTATTGGATAGAATCGGAAAGCAAATGCTCGAGATTAGAAGAGACTTTGATAAAGCAGTGGCAAGCATGAGACATCAGCGACGGGCAGATGATGATATGTTCAATCAAGTGTTTATTCCGAGAATTCCACCTGTAGAACAACCAAGAAATCGTAGATATAGAGATATGGGAGATAATGCTATGAAGTTCGCCAGTGAGCCTATTGTTAGTCTTCCTAAGATTGATGATCGCGGTGTTGGTGCTACTAATGCCTATCGTGATTTTACTACGAGTTATTCTTATCGTCGTCATTACATCAAGTAATCAGTCCTCATGAACACTCTTAACTAAATTCTCAGTTAATCCTCTACGATACCTACCATTTTCAATAGACTTATGTAAGTCAATACAGAGAAATGAATATTTAACTTTTGTTGCTTCGTGAATCATATCCATACATTGCTTTTTACTATAACCAGGTGGGCAATAGTCCTCATATACAACTTGGGTCTCCTTCTGACTCCCTTTGAAATAAATCATAGAACTCATATTAAGCCTAACACTCTTAGGCACCCGATGATATGCTTGAGATAGTAAGCATAGTGAAATGCCATAGTGTCTACCCATAACAAACATTTTCAGTAGTTGTTTAGAATTGATAAATTTTTTATAACTAATGATATCATCAAGAATAATCAATATTTTAGGTGCTTTCCCTATGCCTTTCTTCTCAATGTTCTTTTTTTGAATTGACTCTATTACACTCAGCACTTCTACATTAGGTTGAAAAAATCTCTCTGGTGGTAAATCCAGAATGGCATATGAGTCGTCAAGTTCGTTAGCAGTTGGAGAGATAACAAAAACCTCGTCAAAGTATCCTTTATAGAATTCTTGTCTGCTCATGAGATTTAGTAGCAGGTTGGACTTACCACTACCAGAAGCACCTACAATGTAAAGCCTAAAAGGATGTTTAAACACTACACCATCCATAGCGCCTTGGCATTGAGGTATATTTGTTTTACTCGTGGGAATTGCTTTAATTTCGTAATCCATTCGCCCCTTTATTTTTAATTACAGGGTATATTATTTTTTTATGGTATATATATACGTAGATAATTTTTATCAATGGCACAACAAGCAATTGCCGATGTTAATGATAAACTTATTCAAGCCCCTGAGGCTCAAGAAAAACAAGACCAAGCCCTAAAAGAGATACAGAAACTTAGACAGCAAATCTCAGCCTTACAAGCTCAGCCTGTTAAAGTTAGACCTGATATGAGTTTAAGAAATGACGGATATGATGACCAGAATGTGGATTTGATTCAACTTGCCAACGCGTCATATCTCAGTGAGATTAATAAATACAATGCAGTGTTTGAATGAGGTGGGCTTTATTAATTATTTATTTATTTTTTTTTCTATACAGACTATATAGATTACCATGGATTTTACCAAAGACACACGTCTCCGTCAGCTTGCTCTCAAGTCTCAAGAAGAAAAGGGAGACTCCATCGAGAAACTCTTGGATGTCAATGACCTCGTGTATATGATGCCTAAGAACCTCTCCCTCGCTTCTGCTCGTAATCTTAAGGAGTATGTTGCTCAAAAGTCCAGTTATTCCTCATCTGAAAGTTCTGTTATTATTACCGTTCAATCTGGTGCTCAATATGTTAATTGGGCAGCCTCTCACCTTAGATTTAGTTTGGATATTGTTAAAAGTGCTAATGGTGGTGCCACCACTTGGGGTAAGGGCTCAGCATTCAATTTGTTTAGAGAAGTTATTATCACCAGTAGGTCTGGTCAAGAAATCTGCCGTCTAGACCGTTGTAATGTTTATAGACTTCACAAGGACAGACTCTATATGTCTGATGAAGAACTCGCCAGTGTTGGTTCGCTAATGGGTTATGATGTTGACGTCGTTACCGGAACCAATGCCCCTGCTACCACTGAATGGATTATTCCTATGTGTAAGGTTGCTGGATGCTTTGATAGCAAAAAGTTGATGCCCAACTGGTTGTCCTCTGGTCTCCGCATTGAACTCCGTCTAGAAAACCCTGCTACTGCATTTCTAACTTCATCGACTGATACTATGACTTCTTATGAGATTATTGACCCTAAGGTTGTCTGCGATACTTTCCACCTCAACGATGCTGCTATGAAGAAACTCAATGAAATCTCTGCCCGCAATGGTCTTGAGTATGTCTTCCAAGCCCAACACGCCGTATCTGATAACTTTACCACCTCGCAGACTACTGTAGATGTCAATAAGGCGGTCTCTCGTGCCTTGGGATGTACCGCCATCACCAGACAAATCAATAACATCGGAACTGATGGCAAAGATAGTCTGGTCTGCGAAGCCTTTTCTATTGTTCAATCTCAGTTCAGACTTGGTTCTCAATACTTCCCCCATCAACCTTTGGAATCTCTCGCCGAACACTATTGGAACACGCTATACACTACAGAAAAACTCAAATCATCTCACCCATCTTCGGTTTCTCTTGCTGATTATAAGGATTCGCACGGAGTCATCACTACCAACCTTGAGCGCTCTAATATTCTTGCTTTGAGTGGCCTGCCAATTAATAATAGCATGACCCTCTCTCTGGATGCCCGTTATGGTGGCAATCCTCCCGCCGGAGGACGACAACTTACCCTGTTTCTGGAGCACGTGGTGGTTGCTAAGATTTTTGTAAATAATGTATCCATCAACGAGTAAGCACCCCTTATCTTTGATTTGACCTTTTATCTTTGTCTCTTTATCTATTCGTCTCCTGCCAAAGCTCCGCTTTTAGGGAGTAGTTCGATTACAGAGTATATTCGATTACAAGGTATTACGGGGTTAAGCACTTTAGAAACCTTAGAATACTTACCGCCAAATGTTATTTTTTTAATAAAATATTTATTATATTACTTAGTATATATACCTTGTAATCCAAGAAAAGGTCGAATGGATTTAGACCAAGACGTATTTAGCAAACTCATTAGAATTAACTCTCACGATAGAAATCTTAATTTACAAGAGAGCAATGCAAAATTTACTATAAATGTCCCATCATACAGCAGAGAGTTCTCGCAAATTCTGGCTTGTCAAGTTGTGTCTGCGCATCTGCCTCATGTATTCTATAATTTACCAGAGGGGCAAAACACTTTTACATTTATCATTGATGCTACTTCAACAACGGCAACCATAACCATCCCAGAGGGTCAGTATTCAGTCGACCAGTTTCTAAGTGAATTTGAAGCACGGATGGATGCTGTTCTACTCGCTACTTACGGAGCAACTACAACTACAGTTGATGACAAGACATTCAAGGTTGAGATTACCTTCCCTACTAACATAACCTTCCAGACTAAGGACAACTGGGTAGCAACAAAATTAGGCTTTGGATTTCTTGGAGAAGAATACTCCGGCACTAACATTTTTGAAAGCCCCGGGGCGATCGCCCTAACCGGGCCGTCTGTAGTGTATATTAAGTCCGCACAGTTGAGCGCGGGCTCTTCTGACTTTGACAGAGCCGGAGACATTAATACAATTTGTAGTGTTAGCCTTGCCGAGGCAGACTTTGGACAGACTGCAAGTTATCAAGCCCAGGACGGCAATGGAACTATCATTAAATACACTAACCCCAAAAGCATAACGTCAATTGATATTAGCCTAGTCGATAAGTTCGGCTTCCCCTTGAATCTCGGTGCAAGTCATGAAGTCAATCTCACAGTGAAGTTATATTTCATTTTATAAATGACCCTAATTATATTTTTTTTTCTCTCTCTCTATATAGACCCATGAATATATTGGGCTTGAGTTCAAAATATAATGATATCGTGGCAGATGGCAATGAAAGGCTAAGCGATGAGCCATTAAGAGTAGGAACTAAGACAGATAATGATTTGTCATTTATAGTCAATAATCAAGAGCAACTTAGACTCACATCCTCTGGTGTTAATATTCAAATCAATGAGATAAATGGCGGAACAGACGGTAGAATTGAAATCTGCAATGCTGAACTTGAAGGCTGTGGAACCATAGAAGGCGAATGGGTACAGATACCTAACCCCGCCGTATCTACTGAGGTTTTAGAAGATGGAAAACCCAGAGTTAATTTCTCATCATCCATATCAGATTTTGTAATTTTAGATAATTTCTTTACTAATCAAGATGAGATAAACATTAGTTTTAGAGTTGAGAAGGATGCTGGAACTGCCGATGAGGTAGCCATAGGTTATTATGGAAATGCTCCGCCTATAACCTTCAATGACCCTTCAACCGCATTTAGTCAATATTTCGGAGTTAAGGCTAACTTGCCATTTACAGACCAAAGCAATACAGGAAACGGAGATACAACCCTAAGCCCTGTTAAACTACAACCTGTAGCCGGATCTTGGAGTTTTGCCGATGCCGGTGTGTATCGGGTTAGATTCACCCTATTAGATGGTAAGGCGAGCTGGTTCGTAAAACCACCAGACCTTAGGGAATATAGAGTATCCACTTGTGATATATCCAACCCTATTTTTACTGGAAATTGGGTGCCATATGTATATAGCAATTCAACAGGCAACATAACTTCAAATACTCATGTTAGCAGAATTACCGAAGATGTAGTTATAGATGGATGGGATGTAAATGAAACTTTTTCCGGACTGAACGAGTTGGTAAATAATGAAGCCGTAGAGCAACTGCCCCAAGTCCTCAAGGTTGTAGATTCCGGAACCAACGACTGGAAACTTGAGAGGAAGGAGTATGAATACACCCTACCCAACAGAAGCGGTCGATTAATCACCGTAGATGACTTAGCTGTTAATGATATTAATACAGAAGTTCTCACCTTGGAGATAGCAGAGAATACTACAAGGATTTCTCAGGCAGAAAGTGATATATCCGGAATACAAAGCGATGTCGTGGCTAATGCTAATGATATAACAGCACTACAGAATGCGGATGTATCTTTACAAAGCCAGATTGATAGCAATGACACCGACATAACAGCATTACAGAATGCGGATGTATCTTTACAAAACCAGATTGATAGCAATGGTGCCGACATAGCTGAACTCAGAGATAACCCAGTCTCAATAGCATATGAACTTCCACAATCTAACACACCCATAGAATGGGATACCTCCGGAAAAGCCCAAGTTAATATAGAAGGTGATGGAACTATATTTGCAAGTAGTTCAGGGACTACGGCCAATGCTTATTCTGTTAATATAATAGATACTGAGATTTATAATTACACAATACGAACTACCCTAAAAGATGTTGATACGGGCAGCATTCACCTTATCGGTTTATTCGGGGCTAAGGTCGATCCAATTCCAGTATTCTCTTTTGTGGATTCAGGCTCGGGTTCTGTCTTACAGGGAGGCATTCATTTTACGATAAATCACGCTACCAGAACTAATATAGAATACAGAACATCGGAAACTAAAAACACTCCAATTAACGATTCCAGCGGG
>Ga0181392_1000736_pt1 | contig 12508 bp, 19 predicted proteins | sample 15SPOviralmetaG_FD_130083 | JGI IMG/M metagenome (GOLD analysis project Ga0181392, IMG submission 130083) | Marine viral communities from the oligotrophic San Pedro Time Series (SPOT) site, San Pedro Channel, CA, USA - 15 SPOT_SRF_2010-09-15 | ecosystem: Environmental > Aquatic > Marine > Strait... | reverse complement strand
TACTCTTCCTCTTCTTCAAAATGTTCTAACAATTGTTCTAAATTTTCTTTTTGAATGTCGGTTGGATCAAATGGATAAACTATAAAATCTTGATTTTCACTAGCATAATTTACCTCAATATTTGATGTATTATTAGAAGTATAGATTGCAGTATGTTCTAACAAGTATTCTTCAAATGTTTTACCACTAGTAACTATATTGTACATAACATCCATTGATGCGCACCAATCATAGATAAAATCTTCATCTTTAAAATCAGGATAATCGTCAAATATGTCCATTATATAATTGAATTAACAAACTGTTCAACTGTTTCATTTGAGCTTTGAAAATCTTCTATGAGTTTTCTTAATCCTTTTCTTGAAAACGTAAATAAAGTCTCATCAGTTACTTTATAATCATAAGGTGCTTTGTATGCAATATCTTTAGTTTGCCTTAATTCGTTTAAGGTTCTTTTCTTTGGCTTTAATTCTATTTTATCTTGTTTCATACTGATTATATTAAAGTTTATTCCTTTGTTTCAACCTTTTCCCACTTGCCATCTGTACTAAGTCTAAAACTACCATAATGTTTTTGTTTCCATAAACTTGGTTCAATTAAACTTAAAAAATAAATATCGTCTCTCTCATATAAGTGGTATATTTCACCCATGATGGGTTCAAAGTTACATTCAGCATTATAAACTAATGTAGTCCACTCATATTCATTCATTAAATTATCATACTCCGCCTTAATTTCGTCCATCTTTGATTGAAAGTACTTAGACGCCTTAATTGAATTTGAATTGTCGTGAATTACTGGCTTAAATGCAGGTGCACTTAGTGAAGTTGGATATGCCTTTTTCTTGGCATCATATTCACCTGTTTCTTCGTTATAAACTATATGATCAGGCTTCTTCTTCTTTGACATTGTCGGTTCCTTTTACCATTGCCTCAATCTCATCTAAAAATATCTTATCTGTCCACTCATGGCCACCTGCCAGTTTTGCAGTACATCTCCAACATGTTACCGATACTGTATCTTTTCCTACTTCCACGCTTGTGCCACAATACTTACATGCTAATTTTTTTGGTGCTTTACTATTTCTTGCCATTCTTTGTTCTTTTAGAATTAATAATTGATTTGTATACAGCCAATGGAAATGCAATTGGAAAAAGTATGACTGCTATTGCGATACCTAAAGTTCCTATAAATACATCATAAATTACACCCTTAATCTTTTTCATTTTTATGTTTCTTTTTTCTACTGTATTTCTTTTTATTTTTATAGACATTGGGCCTCATTGCATCATAAATCTCCTTTATGGTAACACTGATGTGTTGTAAGCCTTTTCTATCTTTCATACATATTATATAAAGAAAGTAGAATTTGTTTAAACTAAAAAGGGACCCGAAGGTCCCTTATAAATTATTTATAATATTTTATATTATTGTTATTGTCCAATTATAATTATTTACTAAGTTGTTGTAACCTGTTAGAGCGGCTCCTGAAGTAGGAGCTCCAATTCCTTGTCCGTTTTGAACATCAATTTTTAAAGTAACATCATTTTGTACAGTTTGACTTCCCCATGATGCCATTACACTATCAACTCTATTTTGATCCCAGCTACTAGCTGCACCATTTGCAAACAGATCGCTCATTGTAGTTGCACTAGAAACATCCCAATTAGATGGATCAAAGTCCGCTGGAGTTTCGTCAAGCGCCCCAGCAAATATCGTTACGTTTCCTGTATTCCAATTTGAAAGATCCCTATTGAAAGATGGTTTCCTACGTAAAACTTTATTTAAATCAGTTACATTACTAATATTCCAATTTTCAATGTTACCGTTAAATTGATTCTCACCACCTGTAAAGAGATGTGATAAACTTGTACATCCACTAACATCCCAGTTTTCTAAACCTAGTCCAGTCCATTGCGATGGATTAGTAGTTGATCCTACTGCATTAAAACAGTTTGCAATACTAGTTAAATTTCCACTACTGCCATAATTTGAAACATCAACATTCGCTAAAGATGTTGACCAAAATGTCCCATTCATGTTAGATAATAATGGGAATAAACTATTATGTAGTCCTCCTCCATCAAATGTAGTACACTCTTTAAAGGTATTTAGTAAATTAGTTAAAGTAGCGCAATTCCAATTTGACAGGTCTATTCCTCCTAAATTTTTAAAGGAATGAAACATATATTGCATAGTATTTACTCTTTCAACGTTCCAGTTTGTAACAACAGGGTGCCACTGTGGGGTAGCCCTTGTAAAGGTACTACCTCCATATCCTGATAAATCTACCGAACCAGATGGCTGCCACCCATAAAACATATATGACATATCAATAGTACCAGTAGTCTTAAGTGACCAATTACTTAAATCAAGAGTGCCAGTATATCCTGACCTTGTACCTGTATTCCAAAACATCTTGTGAAATGATGAAACGCTAGAAACGTTCCAGTTTGGTAAATCTTGCTTAAAACTATATGCATATTGAAACATTTGAGACATACTGCCAACTGAACTCGTATCCCAGCTGCTTATGTCTTGATTAAAGCTATATGCATATTCAAACATCCTTGCAAGGCTAGTTTTTCCACTTATATTCCAGTTTGTAATATTTCCATTAAAAACGAATGCCTTATAGAACATTTGGCCCAAATCAGTACCATCACTGACATCCCAGTTATTTAAATCTTGGTTAAACCTACGTGCACCACTGAACATCTGGTAAAATTTACGTGAATATACAGTTCCACTTCTTCTTTTAGTATTCCACGCATCATAAGTTCCAACGCCTGTAACTGTAACAGAACTTGTATCTATTGGCTGATTAAAACTCGTAGCGTCTACGAACATCCCATTAAATCTTTCTGCAAAGGAAGTGTCCCAATTTGTAATATCCCCATTAAAATTAGTACAATATGCAAAGGTATTTTGAAAATTAGTAACATTTTTTGTATTCCAAGCAACGTATGTTTCACTTCCTACCGTAACTTGTTGAGTTATAAGATCTTGATTAAATAATGTACATCCTTGAAATGCGTTAGAAAGGTTAACTCCAGTTGATTCGTTAATGTTCCAATTATAAATAGGTTGATTAAAAGAACTACAATCCTGCAGTACAGAGTTGAAGAGAGTGACAGTCTTAACGTCCCATGCTAAATTACCATCTGTTCTAACCTTAGTGCTTATGTCTCTATTAAACACAGAACATTGATAGAACATAGTATCTAAACTATTAGCATTATCTAATCTCCAATTTGTAATATCTCCATTAAAACTAGTACACCCTCTAAAAGTTGCTTTAAAAGTATCGACATTTTCTGTGTTCCAATTTGCTAAAGAATCATTATTAAATGCAGTATTTTGAAAGGTGGATTGCATAATAGTGACATTTTCCGTGTTCCAGTTTGAAAGGTCCCCATTAAATGCAGTACAATTATGAAAGGCGGATTGCATATCAATGACATTTTCTGTGTTCCAATTTGTTAAATCATTATTATATAATGGGCAGTCTTTAAATATTTTATGAAGGGATGTTTTTTCAGATCCAAAAACTGTAGAACTATTTAAAGTATTATTAGCGTCTATTAACGACGAACATCCTTCAAACCTAATAGATGATAAATTACTAAAATCAGGAGAATCGCTTGCTGTAATATCCATGTTTTTACAAGTGGTAAATTCAGTTGAACCACTTGACACCATAGTATGAGTAAAGGCAGTTCCCCAATGTGAAATTTGTGTAAGCTTGCTTTTAGTATCACTTACTGGCATATTAAGACCAGCACTCCACATTCCTGAATTCACACCATAATTAAAGTGATATACTTCAAAGTTAGGATGTTGATTAAGATCAGGTCTTAAAACAACTAATGGAGGATATGTTACTAAGCTTGCAAGTACTTCACTTAAAGATTTATTTACTAGTTGTGTTTCTAATGTACCATACGAGTCTATATAAAATTGACCCTTTGCAATAGTAATAGTAGTTGTGTTACCATTAGTTACAGCGCTTGTAATTTCACTAAAATGAATTTCGCCATTTATTATCATCTGCATAATTCCTCCTATAACGTCTCCATAACTACCTCCTGTAACGATAGAAGCCCAATCTGTATTTGCGCTATCAGTAATTACCATTGTTTGATTTGAAACAGTAATATCAGTTACTGTAGAAAAATCTAATTCAATTCCAGGTCTATTCATACCTATAGGACCTACATTACCCGTATCATATGCTGCATCATATAATGGGAAACCTGATCTATTCCATTTAGTACTGCTTCTTCCCGGAGATGATGGGCTAATAGTACCACTACCTTTAACCTCTATTACATAAGTACCAGGTGATGAATATACATGAGAAGCACTATCATAAAATTGCTCACCTATATTATTATAACTAGTAATATTTCCATCTCCCCAATTAATTTCAGTATAATCTCCTCTACCTCCAATTCTATATTCTAAAGAACCATCTCCATAATTGTCATTTCCAACAGTTACTGTCATTTTTAAACCTTCTAGAACTATTTCCTTTGATTCGTCTAAAATAGTCACAGACACTGCTGCTTCACCATTATCTAAAGCCAATGTAAATACTTCTGTTCCTTCCGTTGTTTGATCAGCTGCTGTTATAAAACTTGCAGTAGCAGTTCCTCCATTAACTGTAAACGTTCCAGTTAATGATCCAAGTCCATCAAAATCATTTAAGTCTATATTTGTTCCTGAAATTGTATAAGGAAGTTGTGTTCCATCTGCTATGTTTGCAGTATTTAACGTCACTGTCACTGTCTGTCCTTCTGCTACAGAATAATTATCTGCAATTAATTGATATGTAGCAACAGGCGCAACTGATTCTTTAAGAGAAACGTGTAATGTATAAACATCTTCGTCATTATGATTTTCTGGTGTTATATATGAACATGTCATTAAATTTGTAATTGGATCATATGTTAAAGTTGATTCTATTTCATCACCTCCATTCATTGTTACTAAACCATAATAAAAGTCTCCTTCTCTTTGAAAAATAACCTGTTGATTTGGAAGATCTGCACCCGTACTTACGTCGATGTGAGCTATTGTACCAGCTCCTGTAACTTCTCCATCATAATCTAAATCAGCAGCCGCTAGTGAATGAACTAATGCATCCTTTTCAACATCAGCATCTCCTGCTAATAAGTCCATTTTAATTCTTTTTGTTCTACGAACTATTCTTATTTCATGATCAGTTTCATCTGTTCTAAAATAAGCACCTAGTGCTTCTCCATGAACTGTACTGTTTAACCATGCTACAGATATACCTGTTGCAAAATCTCCTTGATTTGCAACAACATCAACGTCTGCAAATAATTGCCAGCCTGAAGAGTAAAATATCCAAAGTTCGAAATTTTTATCTGTGTTAATAAAGAAACCCGTTTCACTGTCTAAATCCGTGTTAGTTCCTTTTATACCTTTAGCAAATCCTTGGCTAGTTGTTGAACTAGGGATCGCACTACCTATATTTTCTTGATTATCGGCGGTCGTTATTAAATTTACGCCTGATACTAAATGTACTAGTCTTGCCATTTTATTAATTTTTTATTTTGTTTTTAGTTTTTTAATTTTTTTATATATTTGACTAATATGAAAAATGGTGAGAATGTCCTAAAACTAATCTTGCTCTTTTTCTACTATTCTTATCGCTGTAACTCCTATGTGGCTGAGTAAAATTAAACTTCTTAGTAATTCTATTTGCCTTTGGATTTGTCATATTTAGAGTCTTGACTCTTTTATATGGACTACAGCTTAAAGTAAAAGCGAATAATAAAATAATTAGTCTCATTTTTTAAGTTTAGGGCTCCAATTCTTACGCAGTCTATGTAATTCTCTAAATGCTGCTTTTTCATAGTCATACATTTCTGCCCATGTTTGAGGAAAGAATCTTAAATAAAATTGACTAACAAAAACTAATATCCAACCTGAAAGGAAAGGATAACTAAATTCTGGTTGATCAAATCCCATTGCTAATAAAATTCCACTACATCCAAAAAGTGTAAACATGAGATAAAATAATAAATCTAAGTTAAAAAACGATTCAGATTTATCATGTAAAATTGGTCTATATAAGTTAATTAAAACTCTTCTAATTTTCATAGCCCATTTACCATAAGGCTTTAACAAAGTTTCTTCTAATGATTTTGCCATTTTTCTATTCTATTATTTTTATTTTAAAAGGATCCCAATTCAAATCATCCTCTTTATTATATATTTTTCTAATATATTGTTTTTCAGTATCGTCCATTTCTTCCCAGCCCATAGGAAACCATTTAAAAAAGAAAGATAAAAATCCATTTAAAGTAAATGCTAATAAAAATGGAAGGACTTCTATTAACCAATCTACATCTAATAATACCAGTATGATTGTTCCTATAATTCCGATTGACATTATATGTACAATTGGCTCTTGTCTAAATACTAAATAATTAGAATTTCTATTAATTGGCCTAATAAACCAAAGTAAAAGTTTTCTAATTTTTAAAGAAGTTTTTGATCTTTTTTTTTGTAAATCCCTAAGAAACCATGCTCCATCATGCTTATTACTAAAAAAATTTAAATTCTTCATAATTTATATATCTATAAGCAACTAAAATATCTATCACCTCTATCACAAAGAAATGTAACTACGGGACCTTCTATTTGATGTTGTTCTATTAATCTTTCTGCTGCCAATATATTTGCACCGGCTGAAATGCCAACAAAGAGTCCTTGTTCCAATGCTAGTCTTTTGCTTCTTGCTCTTGCTTCTTCTGTTGAAATTGTAATTATCTCATCAACTACGTCTAAGTCTACTAAAAACTTACTGCCATCTCCAATACCTTGAATACCGTGTAGCCCAGGCTCACCTCCACTCATTACCGCAGATTCACTAGGTTCAACTGCTATTGTTTTTATGTCTTTAAATAAAGTCTTTAATCTTTTACGACAGCCCATCAGAGTGCCTCCTGTACCTGTTCCTGTAACAAAGGCTTCCACTTGTCCAAGTTCTTTATTATGCCACCATTCAATTATTTCATTACCAGTGGTATGATAATGTGCTTCAATATTTAATTTATTATGAAATTGATTACAATTAAACCAACCTTTCTCTTTACATAAGTCATCTCTTAATTGAATAGCACTATCAAAATCACCAGCATCTACTTCAATTAATTCTGCACCGTAAAATTCTAATGTCTTTTTTCTTTCAATTGACATATTGTTTGGCATAACAATAACACAGTGCAGTCCCATTTCAGCAGCTAGCCATGCAAAACTAACTCCCATATTTCCTGAAGTTGCTTCACAAATAGTATCTCCTTCTTTTAAGAGCCCTTGTTTCTTGGCTGTATTTAATATATTGAATGCAGGTCTGTCTTTAATACTTCCTGTTGGATTGAAAAGTTCTGCCTTTGCCCAAAGATTCTTACTAATTTGAATCATTGGTGTTTTCCCTATAAAATTACTTAACATTTATTGAGTATATTTTTTGGCGGAGAAGGAGGGATTCGAACCCCCGGTACATTACTGTACGCTGGTTTTCAAGACCAGTCCATTCGACCGCTCTGGCACTTCTCCTTTTCCTTTTTGCGGTCTGGACGAGATTCGAACTCGCGACCCCCTGCGTGACAGGCAGGTATTCTAACCAACTGAACTACCAGACCGTTTGAGCGAAAGACGAGATTCGAACTCGCGACCCTAACCTTGGCAAGGTTATGCTCTACCAGCTGAGCTACTTTCGCTTATAAAAAAGTTACCAGACAGGGATTCGAACCCCGACTATCTGGACCAAAACCAGAGGTACTACCATTATACTATCTGGTAATAACTTTCTAAATTATATATCTCTTATAAAAAGAACTCTGTACTCCGTAGGGGAATCGAACCCCTGTTTTATGGATGAAAACCATATGTCCTAACCCCTAGACGAACGGAGCAAATATTTTAATCAAGTGCGTTATCGTTTAAAGCTTCTACTATTAGATCTCCATCTGCTCCATGGCTACCTTCCTCTAAATCTTCCCACCCATCATTTTCATTTAACATTAGATATTCAACTCCATTTGAATCTTCTGCAACTCTTACACAATACTCATTTTTACCTATCTTAAGTTCATATTGATTGGTACTTGACCAGTAAACTTCCTTTGATTTTAAAACTTCTATTTCTAATTGATTTTCCATGGTTATTATATAATATTATTAATTATTGTTTATATTTATTAATTAATAATGTTCTAATTTTATTTATTTTTTTAGAATCTAATGTGGACGATATCTGTTCATCTAAATGAGATAACATTGTGTTTTCTTCTCCATCTATAAATGGTAGGTATACTAAAATTTTAACGTCTTTGTTCTTTGACTTTAAACAAAACAAAATATCTTCTCCGGTTTTATCAGTTACTAAAGGTTCATCAAATAAATGTGCTAAATGTTTTTTATGAAAAACCATGCCTCCACATAAATAGTCTACATCAAATAAAGTTTTTCCTTCATTTAATAGAATCTTTCTAGTTTCTTTTTTTAATAAGATGTTAGGCGAAATGAAACCACCTACCATATCAACGTATGTACCACTATTATTTTTTTCTAAAATCCAACCGTATTGACTTATTATTGCATCATTTGTTTTTGCAAGTTCAATCATTTTTTTAAAACAATTAGACGCAGGCATTCTATCATCATCTAAAACTATAATGTAGTCTGTTTTAACATTTAATGCGAGCTGGTATCTTCCAATATATTTAAAATCATGATTAGACAAAACATATTTCCAACTAACTAATTTATTTTTATTAACAAAATCATTATACGTTTGAAATAATTCTGAATTTTTAGCTCCAAAAAAACAAGCTATTACTTTTGCAGGCTGATGAGACTGTTTTAATATTAAAGCCAATTGTTGTTTTAATAGTTTAGGCGTTTTATTAAAGTAATTAAGAAATAAAGTGTATTTTTCCATTCTTATATATATCCTTTATGCATTTTTTTGTATATTTTTTAGCCAGCTCTACTGCTTCTAATTCTTTAGGGTCTGCTGACTTAAAATACTTATATCTTTCAATACTATCTATAAGTTCTTCAGTGTCTTGTAAAAAATGAATCCATTCATGAATAGTTGTATCAATAATATCTTCTACCTTTTCATGAATTAATGGATAGACCATAATCTCGTTATCAGTATAATCATATTCTCCATAACATCTATTTTGTCTTTTCCAATCTACCCAAACTTTTGGGAATTTTTTATTAGAAGGTAAGTTATGTGTACACCAATTGGCAACATTGAAAACTAAACTCTCAACGTCTTTTCTTCTCTTCCATTTTAAAGAAGTATTTTTATGCCATTTCTTTTGCATCTAACTTAAATTTAGGATGGTACCATATCATTCTACCGTTTTTATCTTTTTCTTTAGCCATTTCAGGATTGCCATAACATTTCATAAATTTATCAGTACTTGCTTTAACTCCAAATGGATTATCCCAATCCTTAATACTTCCTCCTCCATTTAAGTATGCCTCTAGTGGTATTGTATAGCAAAGTTCTGTTATTTCATTAAAATATATTGATAGTGCTTGCCTTGCTATTAAAAACGGATTTAAGTTTGGAATTCTATAAATAATTTCTGCTCTTAAATAATTACCAATACCATTAAAATATTTTTGATTCATTAAAACTTCACAAATTGGCTTGTTAAATGCAGGTTTACCTAAATTATCTCTGAGATTATCACAAAATTGACCAAACTCAGTAGTTGGATCTGGCCCTCTATCTTCTGACCAATAACTGTTTGGCCACCATTTACCAAATCTCCTTACATCTACGAATGACAGAGACGTGCCATCATGTGCATCAAATATCAAATGACTGTGTTTATGTTCTTTTCCTGTTTCAGTTAATCTGAAGTGACCAGACATACCCATAGACATTCTGATAGGGTACTGATCCATATATAAAATTAGTTCTTTACCTCGGCTCTGTGCAGTTATGCCATAATCTTCTCTTGGCATTATAAATTTATCCCATTTATGAACTGGATTCTTTTTAGGACTTTTAAATGATTTTCCCTTTGCTGCTTCGTTAATATAATCTGCTGTAAGTCTGAGTTCGGCTAATTCTGGCATGTTTTTTTAGTTTAAAATTATATTACCAAGTGAAAAAATGTTTCAACCAGGCAAACAATCCATTAACTTGTAAAACTGCTAAATTCCATTGTTTTTTCTGTGCAGTTTGAACTAATACACATGCAAATCCTAAGATGTATAATGTTGGCTCAACAGTCCACTGTGCTGCAATTAAAAAGCCAGCTCCCATGTAACCTACTCTAGTCGCCATTCTTTCTCCAGGAGAAAGTCTCTTATTTGCGACCATCATCTTTAATATCTTTCTTTTCATCTTTAACTTCTCTTGAAAAGGCAAATTTATAAAGATGCAATTCCTCTAAAGGAATGTCTCTAATATATTTTATCTTTTTCTTTATTTTTTATCGGTAAATGGTGCCTCGAATAATAATCTATTTCTTCAGGCTTTTCCGGTGTTTCTTTACTAAATACTTTAAATAAAACAAAAGTAACTGTGATAAAAAAACCAACTACAAAAATAATGCTATCCATTATTTGAGCTGAGTCTATATTTACTAAGTCTATAATTAATTTCATTTTAAAATTTTAGTTTTCTTTTTTTGTTTGACCGGTGGAAACCTACCCCAATTTCCATGTCCATCATAATCAATGTCGTCTTTTATACTAAACTGGCTTTCATTTCTTTCTTCTTCTCTTTTATTAAAGATCCAAAAGAAAATGTAAGTTGTTGTAATTGAAAACCCAACTACGAATATAACAAACCCAATCATTTTTCTAATTCCTCTATTATTTTTTCAACTTTTTTTATTCTCTCAGATTTTCCATTCTCCTTCTCCTGTATCTTATGTTGCGTGTTTATCATCCTCACTAGGAAAAACATATAAGTCACAAATATAACAAAGCCTACGGCGAATATTGCAAAATCCATAACTTTAATTTTTAGTCGTGTTAAAGAAATTTGCAAGGCCTAAGATTGAAGGTACCCAAATACCAACAAACATTCCTTCGTCTTTCATACCGCTAAACCACAATGTGACTGAAAATAAAAAGCTTAAAAAAGCTAATAAAATCGGGTAATACTTTTGTAAAAATTCCATAATTTATTTTTTTTAATTGTTTATAGTTATATAAAGAAATTTAAAAATGTTTAACTTTGTTTAACCTTTTTTAAACATAGTTAAAGACGTCTTTAAAAATATCGCTTCTTACTCTCTTTAAATATTTTTTTCTAGTTTTAAGCGATGCAAATGGCACAGACCAAAATTGTCTTGTTCTTGAAAAAAGAAGAGACGGCTTCCAGCCAAAGACAAATGTATAAACTCCCATGACAAGTCTAAGCTTGACTGAATTAAGATACAACGTTAAAACGGGAAGAGCGGGAGCTCCGTGTGTGATATATGTTCTCACCTTTTTGTCTTTTAATCTTGGGACTGGAAGGCCGTATGTTTTTGTAATAGCTTTAAAATCATATGCAAATCCTGGTGTAAATACCTCATCAAAGAAAACTTCAAGCCTTGGTGTACATCTAAACCACCATACTGGTGAAATAATATAGATATGAGTAGACCATGTTATCCAATCTTTATACTTTTGCATTAGCTCTTCTCTTGGCCTAACATAGCTTTCTCTGTATAAGTCAGCTACTTTAATCTCTGCATAAGGTTCAAGATTCTCTTTAATCTCCTTAAAGATGCCATTGTAGCAAAATGACTTTTCATCTGGATGTGATATAATTATTAATGCCTTCATTTTTTTATTAAATTTCTTATTATGTAAGCGGAGACTACTATAACCATAGTTATCATTAAAGTAGTATCTACGCTCATTATTTCTTAAATGTATATTTTGTAAGTTTTTTAACTCTTTCTTTGAATTTTCTCATTTCTAAGTCAACTCTCTTAGTTACTTCATCTTCAACAAAATCATCAAATTCTCTATTTAATTCTTTAGAGTCTAAGTCTTCTTTTTTCATTAAGTATAATTCTGTAGCTCGGCTTTTTCTAAAAGCTTGGCTCATTACTTTTAACGCATTGTATAAAATACCAATTGCAATTAATAAAATTCCAATAATAATACCCAATAAAACCTTTTCAAATAATGTTAAGCCTCCTGGCTGAACTACAACCTGTTGAGTTGCTGCAGGTGCAGGTTGGTTTGCAACAGCTTCAGCTTTTTTATCATTGTATTGTGCGAGATATGCTGTAAGATCTACAATTGCTTCATCGCCTAAATGTTCATAAGCCGGCATCGCCATCCCGTTATATTCTTTAAAAATTTGATTTGCGTGCTTGTCACCAGATGCTCTTAATTTATTATTGTTTTTAATCCAAGATTTTGTCCAATCTTCTCCTTGATTTTTTACAACATTTTTTAGAGCTGGCCCAACTACCTTCTTTTCCATATTGTG
>Ga0181392_1000733_pt1 | contig 12534 bp, 14 predicted proteins | sample 15SPOviralmetaG_FD_130083 | JGI IMG/M metagenome (GOLD analysis project Ga0181392, IMG submission 130083) | Marine viral communities from the oligotrophic San Pedro Time Series (SPOT) site, San Pedro Channel, CA, USA - 15 SPOT_SRF_2010-09-15 | ecosystem: Environmental > Aquatic > Marine > Strait... | reverse complement strand
AGACCAATAAAGTTTTGGACAATCTATAATATTAATTTTCTTTTTTAGTCTATTTTTTTAAATACCCCATTTTTTTTAAAAAAAGTTATGTAATAATAAAATATTATAATAAATATATAATAATGAGTGTATATAAAGATGATGCTGATAGAGCACCTGCCCCAAGCAATAATTCCCAAGCACCTTCCATTCTTAATATTAAAAGTATGGCAACCAATCAATTAATGAGATACACATCAGATGTGTTAGAACCTTTATCGTTTTCACAAACGGAGTGTGTATTTCGTCTTCAACCTCGTGGTTTTCTTCATCCCAATAGTGCTATAAGTATTGGATTTGAACCTAATGCCAATATTAATAATGCTTTCCCTTATATTGGAACAGGGATACATTCTCTGGTCAAAAGAGCAGTTTTACGAACCACGGCAGGACGTGTAATTAATGACACCGATTCGTGGAATTCATTACAGGCAATTAAATCTACTTTTGTTCAGAATTCAACCAATAAAGAACGAGAACAATTTTTAACTGGACGACAGATGGATTATGAATTACGTTATGATGTTGGAAATGATACAAGTTGTGCCAACGGATATGGTTTATCTAATGGTTATGAATATTGTGAAAGTGGTATTGGTGGAGCACGACAGGGTTTATCTACACGACCTGAACTACGATTAGAACGAGACCCCGAATTCCAAATTAAATTACATTCGTTATTTGAATATTGTAAGCAAGGGAATCAATTTCCTTTATTTTTATTACCAAATGAGCAGATTGAAGTCGTGTTATACTGGGACTTTACAGAACTTTCAAATCGTCTTGCTTTACCTAAAAGTGATAATGCCAAAGTAGCAGAACAAATTAATATTGATAGAACTAAAATTAAATTTATAGCAAATTATAGTTTTTATGATGGTGAAATTATGGATAATTTTAGAGAAGAATATGCCAAAGGTCTAACATTTTCCTACACTGATTATAGATTATCTGTTCAGTCTGTTAATCAAGCAGGAGCAAGAAATAATGTAAGGAATGTTGGTGGTAATGGTATGGTAGTAGATAGTGTTTATTTCTCAGTTCAGCAACCTGCTTCTACTGCTGTAAATCTATTAGGTAAATTTAATACTGAACCATCATCTCTATTAGGTGGTGCTGGAAATACAGATAGACATAAAATGGTTTCAAATCTATTTGTAAATAGTGAATTTTTATTCCCTCAATCGGTTAATAATTCAGCACGTCAATTCCACAATCTAAAAGAAACAGAAGGACAAATACCATTTATTCCAAGAGCAGTATATGCTGGAAATGGTGAGAGTGCTATTGATAATACTGGAACTGGTGAATTTGAAGGTAGAACATTACAAAATGAAATAGGGGGACGAATGTTCCACCACGGATTTAGACTAAAAGGTCTAACGGCACGGGTAGATAATCGTGGTATTGATGTTCATACAGACACACAACTTCCTGACGAAGACTTCAAACAACTTTGTTGGATTGAAACTAAAAAATATGTTGTTATTAGTGATGGACACCTTGAATGTTATGATTTATAATTATAATTTCTAAAATTAAATATTAATATATATATATATATGCCACCTAAAAAAATACCAAAAAAATATACTGCTGGATTAAAAGGTAAAGAAAAAGAAAAACAAATTAAAAGTATAAAAGAGGGGAAACCCAGACCAAAAACATCAGCAAAATCTAAACAATCACCAGCAACAACAGCATTCAAAAATAAATATGGAGATATTACTAAAATAACAGATATAGCAAAAAAAACAGGAATACCAATAAAAGCATTAAAAGAAGTTTTAAAAAAAGGACGTGGAGCATATTATTCAAGTGGTTCAAGACCAAATCAAACGGCAGAAAGTTGGGCAAGAGCAAGAATGTATAGTTATATTACAGGAAAAGGTGGAGCAAGAAAAGCAGACAAAGAAATAACAAAAAAATATAATGTAAAATTTTAATATAAATATAATAATATGGAGAAGAAACCCCAATTATATAAACCATTTAGAAATACTGGAAAAGGTAAAAAAAAGTTTTATGTATATGTCAAATCTGATAATAAGAAAGGTTATAAGAAAATTGGTTTTGGACACAAAGATTACCAAGATTACACACAACACAAAGATGAAAAACGAAGAACATCATATTTAAAAAGAGCAAAAGGAATAAAAGATAAAAATGGAAATCTAACTTGGAAAAATAAAAATACTGCCAACTATTGGGCAATCCGATACTTATGGAAAGGTTAATCATTTTTTCTATTCCCGACCAAAAAAGTAAATCACGACCTTATAATATTGACAACTTTTCTGGTCTCTAATTATTTATTTAAAGTTTTATCTATACTATAATATATATAAAAGATATATTATCGTAGATTAACCTATCGGTATTATGAAAACATATACAATGTATATATATTACAAAGATACATATATGTGTAAATTTCCAACAACAACAACAGACCCGTATGTTGTTTATGAAGTAATGGGAAAAGAATCAGTTAATGAAGCATTTCAAAAAGGCATTAATTATAAAACACAAATAAAAGTATTCAAAAAATTTTGTAATTTAATATTAAAAAAGAAATTAAATTGTTATAAAATTAGAGCAAGTGATTACTTACTTTTTTTATCAAGTTTTCTTGCTTTACTTAAATATAAACAGGTAAATTATAATGATATATTATTTTTAAAAAATAAGAAAAAAAAAAGCAAAAATAAAAAAATTTGAAAACTTATAAATAAAATATACAATAATAATAATTGATGGGTTCATCAAACATTTACGATAAACCAAAGGTCATCTGTGATAAACTAATGCTTATTGAAAATCTTAATCTTCCTGATGATATTAACAATACAATTAAAATGAAATATAAATATAAAATGTTAAAAAATAAATACAAAGGTGATATGTCTTGGTGTATCCAACATATTACATATTATGATTTCCTAAATAAAAAATTAAATAGAAAATATAAAAGTCATCATAATCTACTAAAAACAATTAGAACTTATGATTATTTGTCTCCTGTGGCATATTAGTTTAATTTATATTTAAAAAATAAAATCTAATATTATATATAGCAATGTCAGAAAATCTAAATGAGATTATCACAAAATCCCGACCAACAGCAAAAACGAATACAATCAAAGTGTATGAAAGAAACATAAAATATGTAATGAATGGATTGAAAGCAACAAGTTATGATTTTGTCAAAAATATTGATGAAGTTATGACTTTTTTATCTCCAAAACATTATACAACACAAAGAAATTATTTAAATGCTTTAATAATATTAATGCTGGCATTAAATCACGATAAAGTATATGATGAACTAATTAAAAAATATGATGAACAACGTGAAAAATTAACAGAACAATATGATAAAGACCAAGAAAATCATATTATAAGTGATAAACAGAAACCAAATTTTATAAGTTTTGATGAATTAAAAAATATGATTGAACGTATTGGAGATGATTTAAAAGGTTTTAAAAAACGTGAATTAAATGGAAAAGAATTATTATTATTAAATATGTATGTAATACTTCAAATACATATTAGATTACCATTAAGGAATGACCTTGCTGGAATGATTTCAATTCAAAAAAGAGGATATAACAAATTAAATGAAGAAGAAAAGAAAAAGACAAATTATTTAATTGTTGAAAAAGGTAATATTTTTTTATCATTAAATGAATATAAAACAAATAGGAAATATAAGGAAGTCAAAATAAATGTTCCAAAGGATTTACAAAGATTAATTAGAAGTTTTATCAAAATTGTAGGATATGGTGTGATGTTTAAATCATCAGCAGGAACAGCAATAAGTAGAAATCAATTATCTCAATTATTAATTAAAACATCACAAAAATATATTCAAAAAAATATCTCAACTACGATTATTAGAAAAATAATTTTATCACATAAATTTGCTAATAAAAATGAAGAGAAAGAAGAAATGGCAAAAATATGCTGTCATTCAATATCAACAATGGATAAAACATATATTAAGAAGACCGAGGAGGTGAAACACCCCCACGGGGAGGAAGAATAAAATCCTTTATTTTCCACCAATCATTTTGAACAGACCTTGGTTTTGCCACATTAACACATTTATTATTTAAAATATATAATGTTTCTCTTTGTTCTAATTCTTTTTTATTTTTACAACTATATTTTTCAATTTCAAAAACTTCATAATCATTATTTTTTATAATTTCAAATGAAGTTCTATAATTTCTTGGTTTGTTGTTTTTATAACCAGACCATCCACGATAATCTGTAATATGTTTTGAATGTCTCAATTTTAAAGGTTGTATAGTTGAACCGATATATAATTTTCCAGTTTTTTTACATCTAAATCCGTAAATTAACCCCGTTTCATATGTATTATATACCATATGTATATATAATAATAAAACTTTAAATATAAATTATTTTTATAAAATGAAATTATGAAAAAAAATCTTATAAATATATATATAAGATGGAATCTTCCAAAAAAAACAACCGAGAAATATTGGATTTGATTTTTACAAATTTAAAAACACTCCAATTAGATTTAAACGTGGTAAAGACGGACATCAAATATATCAAAACAATATTAAATTGTAAAAGTAAAATACAAGAACATAAAATAGTAGAACCAAAAGAAGAAGTTTATCAGGGGTGGTGGTGGAGGAGTTAGAGACCAAAAAAGTATTCCGAACACTATAATAATTGACAACTTTTCTGGTCTGTAATTATTTTTTCTATTCATTTTTTTTAAAATTTTTAATATATAAATAAAATATATTAAGATATTATATAATGTCAGGTGCTTATTGGAACGTAGGAGATAAAGTAAATATCAATCAAAGTGATATTGAGATACGTGTTGAGAATGGTGAAGAGTTTCAGGAAAATCAGGTAATCGGGGTATTTATTCCTCCGTCCATTAAATTTTTTGATGGAACTAAAACTACATTAAATTTTGATGTAAGATTAAAAAATGATGATGCTTTTAAAACATCATTATGTTTAGATGGTCTAACTGGGGCAAATTCCTTATTTTCTAAATGTGTTGTATATGCTGGAAATCGGACAACCACTCTGGAAACTCTGGAACACTACAATTCTTGGGTTTCTATAAAATATGCTTATGATACAAATGATGCTATTAAATCTAAAAGGGCACTAACAGAAGGATGTAGTGAATGGACACCAGCAAGTCGTGGGACACTGGGGACTTCTAAATCTATTCAGAATAATTCTATGTATAATCCTTATATGAAACAGAAAAATCTTGGAGAAGACCCAGCAGATGCTGTTCAAGATGCTGATGATTTTGTTGATTGTTCTGTATCTCTAAATCTTCATATGGGAATGTTTGCTAATAACAACAAAGCAGTCCCAAATATTGCTATGGGTGGTTGTTATGTTGAATTAACTTGTGAATCAAATGCCAGAGTTATTAAAAATATGGATGGTGTATCCAATAACCGACGAGTAGCACTAAATCCTATGTATGGTAGTGCCGATGGTGCTGGGGCAAATATTGCCAACACATCCCCAATTCAAGAATTATTTACACTAAAAGCAAATAATCAGTGGGATGTTCAGCATTCACCATTCCAAGTTGGAGAAGAAGTTGAATTAGTAAATTTAGCAACTGGTGTAAAAGCAAATTACACAAACAAACTTATTATATCTGGAATTGAAGCAGGTCCTGCTACTGAACCAATTAAATATACATTTGACCAATCAACTCCACCAGTTGCTGGGGCAGATTTAGCACACGGCACAGAAGATGCTCCGACATTTGTTCTGGTTTCCAAACCACCAGCAAATTTTGCTCCAAGTTATACTATTTCTAATTGCCGATTAATTGTAAGACAATTAACGATTGCTGGATATGAACAGGGACTAATAAATAAAATGAATTCGGGAGGCAAAATTATGTATGATATTCCATCAGTTGCTTGTGTATTACATTCAACCAGTAAAAATGATTTAGTAAGCACTTTACAAATTCCAATTGACCATTCTAAATGTCGGTCTGTATTAGTTCAACCGACAGATAATGATAAATTATATTCATTACAGGAACAGATGGACGGAGCAAATCTTGCTGGTGGTGGCACACCACACAATCCCAACACTCAAACGTATATTTATTCTAAAATGGAAACTAATTACACTCAAACTGCTAATGGTTATGGACACGTTAATCGTTCTACAAGAACTGGATTAAGTGGTATTGGAGACAAATTAGATAATTACAATTTCGTTATAGACAATTCGGTTGTTCCTTCACGTCCTATTTCAACAAAAAAATCTGCTTCTGTTGATTCGGCATTTAATGGAGACCATTTTATTGAATTAGAATCTGCTCTAAATCAATCTCATTCTACTACGTGTCGGTCTCTAATGTCATACAAAGAGCAATTTTTAATCGGAAGAAGTCTAACATTAGACCCTAACACAATTTATGATGGACGTGGGAAGGACTTTCGTCTGGTATTAAGGTATGGAACAGGACAGGAAAAGAATAAACTCCATAAGATATATATAAGTCATATTAAAACTCTACATATTGAAGGTGATAGTATGGTTGTTGAACAATAATTATAGACCAAAAAAGAAAATCAATATTATAGTATGGACATTACTTTATTGGACTCAATAGATATTGGAACATTAATATTTGGTTTCATATATTTTATTATATGGATTAAATTATATTTTTTTTTATAGTTAATATATATATGAAGGTATTAGAATTATTTTCTGGAACTGGTTCAGTTGGGAAAGTATGTAAAAATTTAGGTTGGGATGTAGTATCATTAGATTTACTATTACCAGCAGACCTTCAAATAGATATATTAGATTTTGATTACAAACAATATTCTAAGGACGAGTTTGATATTGTTTGGGGGAGTCCTCCGTGTGTAGCATATAGCAATCTCCAAAATAGTTGGGTAGGTAGAATGAAAAAAGATGGTTTATATACAAAAGAAAAAATGGAACAAGATATGAAAGATGCTGATAAATTAGTTTTAAAAACATTAGAAACGATTAATTATTTTAAACCAAAATATTGGTTTATTGAAAATCCAAAAACTGGTAGATTAAAAGATAGAGAAATTATGAAAAATTTAAATTATTATGATGTTGATTATTGTAAATATTGTGATTGGGGATATAGAAAACGAACTCGTATATGGACAAATAGAACTGATTTTGAACCAAAATTATGTAATAAAGATTGTGAAAATATGATAGATGCTTCTAAACATAAAAAAGATGTTAGTATAAATGTAGGAGGTGGTGGTGATACGAGAAAATATGTTTATAAAGGAAATCACAGACATAAAGGTCAAGTTGTTTCAAGTAAAAGAGGAACAAAAGGATTAAATGAAAAATTAGATAGATATAGAATACCAGAAAAATTAATTTTAGATTTATTTAATATATAATATATATTATGGACAAATCAAAGGATGTAGAGGAATTATCCAAATGGACATCAGAAGCAGAACAATTATTAAAAGAATGGAGTGAAAAAGCATCTTGTTATAGATGGTTAAATGATAGATGTGAAAAAATATATAGAAGAAGATATTATTGTTTTTCTATACCAGTAATAGTATTATCAACATTAACTGGAACTGCTAATTTTGGAATGAGTAGTTATGTATCACCCGAAGGAGAATCAACAGCAAAAGCAATTGTAGGTGGATTAAATTTACTTGCTGGATTATTATCAACATTACAAACATTTTTAAAAATAGTTGAGAAAATGGAAAATCACCGACAATCAGGTATAAGTTGGAGTAAATTAGGAAGGTCAATACAAATAGAATTGGCATTAGACCATAAAAGAAGAAGTCCGTGCCACGATTTTTTAAATATAGCAAGGGCAGAATATGATAGATTAATAGAGCAATCTCCATTAATAAATGATATGGTAATACAAGATTTTAAGAAAAGATTCAAAAATTATAACGTTTCCAAACCTTCTATAACAAATGGATTAGATACTTGTATAATTTATAAAGTAGAAGATGAAAGAGACAAACGATTAACACCACCTCAAACAGAAGAAGAAGAATTAGAAGAAATTGTAGTTAATACAACTCCGTGATTTTCTAATAGTTTAGCACCATCAGGATATTTATCAACAAAATCTTGAATTCTATTGTTTCTTTTATAATAATTAAATAATGCTCTTGTTTTATGAAAATCTTTATTTTTTTCATAATTATCTTTTTTATTTTGTTTATTTTTTTCATAATGTGCTTTGGCACGTAGTCTATTACTTTCCATAAATTCTGGATTTTGTTTTCTAACTAACCAACGTTTTCTATCACGTTCTCGTTGTTTTTTATAAACTTCAATGATTTTTGTGATTTCCACATCATTAAATTCAGTCATATTGTTTTTATTATATATATTATAGTATAGATAAAACTTTAAATATATTTTATTAAATATAATTAATTTGAAAAGGTTTTAAAAAAAATACCATAAAAAGAGCAAAATACTCTTTTACTAATTAATTTGAAATTATATTATTAAAATATCATCAAAACGAGCAAATCGGTCTCACTAATAAATTTGAAATTATATTAGAGAAAAAGTCAAAGTCCATCATTTAGAGACCAAAAAAGTAATTGGCAACTATATATAATTGACAACTTTTCTGGTCTCAAAAACTTAATTTGAAAACATTTTAAATTTTTAGGTATAGATAAAAAACTACTTAAAAACATATCACGTGGTATAAGTAATAAAGGGTGAAGTCTAAAAAAGTAAATATCAAAATAATATATAACATACTTATTATAGATGCTTTCTAAACTAAAATCATTTAGACTCCAACCAAACAAAAAAACACCATCTAATGAATGGTCCAAAGGCAAAGAAAAACACAACAAAGATGTATTTATCAACAAATATTTATGGGAAAAACGAACACCAGAAATGTTAGAACAAATTGGTTGTGGTATTCCTTGTGGAAAAGTAAATAAAATCTGGGTGCTTGATTTGGATTTCTATGTCAAAACAACTGACAAAGAACCATATGATAAATCAACTTGTATATTTACACAAGAATTTGGAGAAGTATTAGATTATGCTAAACAACACAATATATTCTGTGTTCAAAGTCCTTCTGGTGGTTTTCATCTATATTTCAAATATGACCCAAGCATTAAACAAACATCAAAAAAATCGTGTCATATTGATGTAAGAAATGATGGTGGATATATCGTAGCACCTTACACCAAAATTGACGGCAAACAATATATGGTAGTGAATGAAGGTGAAATAAATGAATGTCCAGCAGAACTAAAAACATTTATGCTTGATAAAGTATTTGACCACAAATCCATTAAGAAAATGATTGCTGGTAAAACTTCAAAAGGAAAACAACAAAAAGAAAAAGAATTAGAAGTAGATTTAGGATTATACACTTTTGATTTTCCAGAAGAACTATTAATTCAAGTAATTGAAAATCTACCAGATAAAATGTTTAATGAATATGAAGAATGGATTAAATTTATAACAGCATTAAAAACCTTAGACCGACAAGATTTAATGTTTAAATATCCAAAACAAAATAATCCAGTTGATGGTGATGTAAATAGTGATGGTCATCAACTTTGGATGCTTGGAGCATATGAAGGGATTAGAAATCATAATGAATTATTCTGTGTAAATTATATATTGAATGTAGCACAAGAAAATGGAATGACTGATGCCAGAACTCTATTGGATTATTTTAAATTCAAAGATATTCCACAAATGGAAAATAAACCAAATGAAACTATTGATAGAAATTATTTGGGTGAGACATTCTTTCAATACCAAACTGAAAAATATATTGTTTGTAAAAGTGATACAGGAACTGGTAAAACAACTTCATTCAAAAAATATATCAAAAATAATTCAGACCCATTCATATCAGTTGTATCTCGTGTATCCCTTGGATTAGAACAAACAAGAATATTCAGAGCAGAAGGAATTGATTGTGTATTTCATAAAGAAATTACAGATGAAATGAAAGAAGATTGTATGGTTGGTTGGTATATGTATGAAGGTAAAAATATCGTTATTACAATTGATAGTTTATTAAAACTAAACAACTGGACTGATTATCAAGGATATACAATATATCTGGATGAAGTCAATTCATTAATAAATTATATGATTTGTGCTGATATGAAAACCCTTGGAGAAAACCGAGTATCAATATACAATTTACTAAAATCAATGATTTATCAAGCAGATAAAGTAATTATGACTGATGCTGATATTAATGATATTACTTTTGATTATGTAAAAATATTATTGAATGAAGATAATCGTGAATGTATAAGATATATAGAAAATGAATACAAACACAATCAAAATAAAAAAGCAATAGAAATGTTTGATTTTCAAGAATTACAAAAGGAAGTATTATCTTTGGATAAAGTTATGATTTGTAGTGATACAAAAAGCAAGGTAAATGTATTAGCAAAAGAGTTTGAGAAAATAGGTAAGGAACATATGTTATATACAGCAGATGGATATTTTCATTACAAAGATGGAGTGAAGGTAAATTACAAAAAGAAAAATGGAGAACTACCTTCATTAGATATGTGTGAGATTGTATTGTTTAGTCCAGCAATTACATATGGATTAGATAGTGTAATGAAAAGACCAGTATATGGAGTATTCACAGGTCAAACGATTTCACCAGAAGCACAAAACCAACAATTAAATCGTTGTAGAAATATTACATATTTTAAATTCATATTTGAAGGTAAAAAATGGTCTCCATATGGATATATTAATTATATTGATAGTTATAGGGAATTAGTAGAAACCGAAAAGTTTGGATTAAATATCAAAAAAGAAATCCACGATACATATACTGACAAAATTATTAATATTCAAAATGACGATTACCTTAGATTATTAGCAAAATATAATTACAGGGAAGATTGTTATAAAACAAATATGTTTGCTCATTTCATTAGAATATTAAAAAGGAAAGGTTTTAATGTAAAAACATATTATAAACAAACAAAGAAAATAGACACCAAGGCACAGAAGGAAGCAATATTACAAGAAGCATTTGACAAAGTAATGGTTGAAGTAGAAGAATACAAACAACAGATTGATTTAAAACCATTACCAGAAACCGAAAAAGAAAAATATCAATATGCTATTAGTAAAGTTGAGTTTTATAATATTGATTTAACTGAAATATTTGAAAATGATTATATGAATGTAATTCATTATTCAACCAAAATACCACCAGAAGATTTTCATAAGTTTGAAGATTTGGTAAAGGATAATCATAAACTAACTGAACACAGATTATATTGTAAGTATTTTCACAGGGAACAAGACAATTGGCAGAACGAGTTTGACGGGAATAAGGATTTTCTAATTCAAAAAGTCAAAATGTTTTTGAATAAATTAATGTATCTAAATAAATTTAAATTAATGTGTGGTATTCCAGAAGATAAAAAGAAAATATTGATGGCAACAAATGGGATTGATAGTAGCAAAACAGAGGATATGTTTAAGGAATATGAAAGTCTATTTAGACCAAGTCAAAGGAAGAAATCAAAAATAGATTTAACAACAATTCCTGATTGTTCCAAAACAATATTTAATATGTATAAGGGATTGTTTGGACAGGATAGTGTAATGTCAAAAAGAAGTAGAAAGAATGGACAAGATAAAAGTGTATATTCATTAAAACCAGAATGGATAGAAAAGCAGGAACAGATTAGAAAATACAAACAAGATTATGATATAAATCAAATAAAATATGAAGAATATATTTGTAGTCTTCCTTGTGAATTGGATAGTGATAGTGATAGTGATTAGAGACCAAAAAAGTTTTAGGGGGTCTATAAGATATTGACAACTTTTCTGGTCTGTTATAATTCGTTAGTAAGGTATGTAAATAAAAAAAACAAAAAAAAAGTCCGAAAGGATATTTTTTTTACATACATACATACATACATACATTACATTTATTTTTTAACATATTTCAATTGCTTACGGCAAATAGCACATTTATTAGTTGTTTCAATTTGCTTTTCAAGACAACCCTTACAATACTTATGACCACATTTGGAAATACCTAATTGTTCAGGTTCAATAATTTCCATACAAATCGGGCATTCAATCTTTTTCCTTAGTTCAATCATAAGTTCTTTGATTTGGTTTAACACAAATTCTGGTGTTTCTGGTGGCATCTCATCCAGTTTTTTATATACAACGATTGTGTGGGCAAGTGATTCTGTTTGGGTATTATAATATTTTGCCCAAGCAAATGCTGTTTGTTTTTTTTGATAGTTAATCTTGCTAAACATTTGTGCTTCGGTAAGTGGCATTTTATTAATAAGAGTGTTTCACTTAGTATATGATAAATAAATTATAATGTTTTCAAATTAATAAATATGAGGTAGTTTTTAGTGTATTTTTTAGAACAGGTATAAACTGCTGGACTTT
>Ga0181392_1000732_pt1 | contig 12537 bp, 12 predicted proteins | sample 15SPOviralmetaG_FD_130083 | JGI IMG/M metagenome (GOLD analysis project Ga0181392, IMG submission 130083) | Marine viral communities from the oligotrophic San Pedro Time Series (SPOT) site, San Pedro Channel, CA, USA - 15 SPOT_SRF_2010-09-15 | ecosystem: Environmental > Aquatic > Marine > Strait... | reverse complement strand
TCTAGTTTATAACCTGGTGATGCGGTTCCAATTCCAACTCTTCCTGTGCCATTTTGTATTGTTAAACGATATGCTAAATCATTAGCATCGTATATATAAAATTGATTATTATTTGTACCATTATTTCCACCATTATCCGTGCCAAATACATATAATCCATTTAAAGACCTTAAATTTATACCTTGATTAATATTAACTCCATCTCCAAACTCTGCTGAACCTTTACAATCTAATTTTACAAGCGGTGATGGTGATGATGTGTTAATACCAACAGACCCATTCGCATTTGTGTATATTAAATTATTATAATTAGTTAATTGTAAATTACCACTTCCATTATAAGCAAATTGTGTCGTATCTAATTTTAATGATATATCTAATGCTTTTGTTATTTCTCCGCTGGGTTCTGTATTGTTAGTTTCTGTTATGTTCAAACCATTTCCAAAATCATTTTTATCGGGTATAAATTGTCTTCGTCTGTTTCTATTAACTAATTGGTTTCTCTCTTCTGTAATTAAATCTAAATCAAATGCTAATATTTGAACTTCACTATATAATGTTGATACTACTATTTCTAAATTACCTGTAGTACCACCAATGCTACTTTTTGGTATTGATATAACATCATTAACAGCAAAACCCGTACCTGTTTCTTTAACACTATCTATTTCTGCTGTTAAAGTTCCTGATACACTTTTTATAATGATAATTAATACACAATTATTGGATGTATTAACTTCATAAGTTCCAGCATTAGTAAAATTATTATTTGTAGATTGTGTTATAATTAATCCATTTTTATGTATTAAATTAGCAACAGAAGCATCGGGTTCATTTTTAATTTTTTCATAAGTTAAAATTATGTTTTTTTCTTCATCATATAATTTAGTATCCCGCCATCTATCGTATATTTGATAAGATATTCCTACAACAAAAGATAATCCACCAATAGCTGCAAAGAAATTAGTAAAAAACGCCTGTGCTAAACTAGAATTACTTTTTCTTATAAGACTGGATAAGTTCCTAGCATTTCCACCTTGATAACCTGCTTGTTGTATCATATCCATAAAATTATTTGACCTTGTACCCAATTCTTGCCTCAATTGATCTACTCCTGATGTTAAAGCATTATCATACTCAAATTGAGAAGGTTCTTCAAGTCTTGTGTGTCCTTCTAAAACGACAATCCTAGCTCTATTTTCAATTGAAGTTGCTGTTGTAGTTGCTAAAATGGGTTCCATTACAGTCACTCTTGAAACAAGACCTGTTACTGGAGCTAATACAGCAACATCTAAAACACCTACATTTATAGCATTATTTAATTGCCCTTGACGTGTTGTTACTATATAATCGGATATGTGTGTCCATCCTGACATTATTAATAAAGATATAAAAGGGTTATAATCATACCATACATATAAAGCCCCATTTTCAATTTTAATTTTATTATTATTATCACTTGTTCTAAAATATATTACTCCATTTGGATTATTATTTGTTATATATGTGTTATAATTTGGATTATCAAATCGCAGACTAATTAAATCATCTATGGTTGTATCTGTACCAGTATTACCACTACCACCACCAATTCCAATATTATCCCCATTTTGAATTATAGTGGTAGTTGTTGAAGACCCTGATCCGCCTAGTTGAAGCTGTGTAGAATCTTGAAAAGAAGATTCGTTTGTATTATTGTACCAAGACATCGCTTTATCTATTAATATAATACAAATAAAAAAAAATAATAAATGATATAAAAAATCATTATATTATAATTAATGAAATGACCGTATTTAGCAAATTACCTGTTATGTTGTCTGTTATTGTATAAACCACAAATGAAAATTATTTTCTCATTATTATATTAGAAAAGAATTATATTATGTACAGCGACATCCCGAGTTCGTACCCTCAGACCTTCTTCTTCAATTTATCTAGATTATCAGGATCTTTATCAAAAAATTTAATCAAAGTCACCGCAGACCGTACAGATGCTTCACCAAGCACTATCACCAATTTAAGATTACCAATTGGAGCGTTACTTAACCTTGACTCATTTGCTTTATTTTTTAAAGTATCAATGTCGGGCTCAAATCCAACAATACCCGCCCGTTATGCAAGTTCTTTCATAAAACGCCTTTCATTATCTATAAATAACACAAATGTCGCAATTATTAATGATTATAATCTTGTTTATAACATTTATGCTGACTGCACTAATAAACATTATTCAAAAGGTATCGGCGGCGAAAATTTGGATAACAGTATTTTATGGACTGAGGCAGCCGGATCATCCGATCAAACTGCAATCACTGGTTCTTCTGCTCTATTAGCTTCAACTACAAATCAAACTAATATGCAATTTTGCATAAATAATTGGTTAGGCCTCTTAGGTTCGGCTTCCACTAAAATATTACCAACAGCTTTAACTGGAGAATGTGTCTTATCGATTGAGTGGGCTCCAAATTACGAAGTTCTCGGTGGTACTGGTGAAGCAAGTACTGCAACTTATACCGCAAGTGATACTTATTCTATCAGTGATATCTATTGTAATATGGAAGCTTTATCATTCTCTGATGATATGTACTATAATAGCATCATGGATAAAGAACTTAAAATTGGATTTAATGATTATGTTGTTACAAAATTCGCATCAGTTCAAAAGAAATCCGGCATTAATGTAACCACTTATATATCTGCAAATTCAATAGATCATGTTTTAGGAACTTGCGTTATACCACAAACTGTACCTAAACCTATGGTTGCTTATGGTTCTCTTGGTACTGGTGCAACTGAATCAGTTGTTGCGAATATGTTCAAATATTTAAGTGACCCAGTAGCTTATGGAGATAACGCCTCTACTACTGCTAGTGAAAATGTTTATGGCGATGGATTCTTCTCAACTGTCGCATTACAACGGTGCTTACAACACATCAACGATTCTCAATTTAGCATCAATAACAAAGCACTTAACTATGCACCTCTAAACCCATATGAAATTTTCCAAAATAACTTAAATGCTCTTGGTTATGAAGGTGTTGATGCCTCTGCTAACGGAATGCATTCTGCTGTGGTAAGTCTTCTACATTTTTACAAATATTTTGGTTTTTGTATGCAGAGTTTAGAACTAATTGATAAAGACCAGTTCTATATCTCAGGATTATCATCGGCTGGTTCCTCTTGTGCTATCAACTGGACTGCTAATTTCTCAGGTGCTTCTAATACTCTCGCTGTTGTTCCCGTTATTATAGCAAAATTATCCAAAGTGTTACACGTTGGAAAAGGCAGATCAATTTTCGTTCAATAAATAAAAAAATATCATCATATATTAGATAAGATGTTAGGTTATAATATTGAACCACACGAATTCCCTACTGGTACTCTAAATACTACTAAATATATGGATACTAATTACCATATGCCATTCAAAAAAAGTAATGCTAATTTTTTTAATAAACATCATAAATCATATAACAGACAAATAGGTCAGATACCATCTCAAAAACATAATGTTAAATATAATACAAGTGTTACTATGGATTTTAATAATTTACAAAATTTTAATCCTACTATCGGGCAAGTTTATTTTGCCGAACACGAAACCAATAAAACTTTAAGACACGATAAACACCAAAGTAAGGATATAGATTTTACTAATTATTCATATAACAGAATAGTTAAAGAAATTGATGAAATTAAAAAAGATGATAATGTATTCCATTCTTATAAACATCATAGTCAAACATTACAACCTATTAGAGTATAAATTAATTTTTTTTTATTATATTATTATAGATAAGAAATATGTATGAATTAAATAAAAGTAAATGCGAATATAAAACGATTTATTTAAATAGTGCTAATGCTACAATTAATGCAGATAGAACTGAATTAGTTTTTAATAAACTGCCCCTTATACAAATAAGGGGCGATAGATCTTATTTGAGAGTCGTCGGTGTAACTTTACACGGGCAAGGTGATCCTACCGGTCACTCGTGGTTTGTGAAATTGAGAAATGTCCGTCATAATGGTACATCGTATTTCAATAGTGACTGTGATGCTATACCAACAATCGCTGTATTTAACTGGGATCAGAAAACCGCCTTTCAAAACGGTGCCTATTTAAAAATTGATTCTCAAGATATTAATGAGTTTGCAATAGAAGTGAAATCTAATGATAACCATGGGTTACTTAAATCTTCTCAAAATATAGAGATGACTCTAACAATCCAAATTGAAGAATATTATGACTAAAAATGATATATGTTAATTTTAAGCAATTTTTTATAAAATCATAGGTATATACCCACGATTTACCTTATTTTTGTAATTATGGTAACAATAATCTATATTAATGTTAAAAAGTACCATCATATGATATATAGTTATTTTTTTGCTATATAAAATTATAAAAAAATAAAATAATTTAATTTTATACTCTCTTCTTTATTCTACCGTGTTTTCGTGGATTATGACGCTTGTGATTCATCTGCTGGTATGTCTTTTGTAATGTCAGATCTACAATACCATCTGGGTTATTATTAGCATATTGCCCAATTTCTTTTGCAACAAAATTTGTAGCAGTATTTTTTAGTTCCCTTCCTAAATATGGTATGGCCGTAGATGCTATATTTGCAGCTTCTCCTTCTGCGAAATTTAATACTGATTCGGCAGCACCTAAAAAAAAAGCCATCCTTTATTCTAATAAATGATAAGATAATATTTTAATATTTTTTTAATTTAAATTTTTTCAAATAATCATTAAACGAGGCAGATAGTGATTTTTTATGCCAAAGCAGATTTTTCGCAAGAGAACCTCCCGAAGTGTAATCACTCCAGTTCTCTCTCACTCTATGCCTTGCAATCCATGCTTCTTTTATATCATCATCTTTATGCATATTATAAGTTATACCAACATCACTGCCGAAATGTGTTACTTTTACCTTATTTCTATTTTTATCATAAAAAATTGCTTTGTATTTTTTACCATCTAAATCACTATTTAATATTTGAATATAAACTATACTCATGTTTTATTATAACATAATATTATTTTTCATCTAATTTTAGACAATATTTTCTTTAAAACTTAACTGACTGTTTAATACTGCTTTAGGTGAATGTAATCCTGATCCGCCATTGATCTGTAAAGGTAATTTTTTCCCTTTATTTTTATTTATTACCTCCAGTTTATACCTTGTAGGTATATCTTGAAAGTTAACGCTAAAAGTTAATTTGTCATACTTTTCAATTAAATTATTAACTTGGTTTCTATCAATTTCATCAGGATTTTTACCTTCAATTTCGTGTGCTAATAATAAAAATTCATTTGATAAGTTTTTATACATATCTACTTTTTCTAAAACTTTTAACTGATTTTGATAAGACATTAATAGCACACTCACGCCATTTACCACAACATTCGGTACTTTCATACCACCATTACCATCATCAAAACTGTTTAAAATACACATAACACTACTAGTAAGGATTAATGGTATTTGAAAAATATATCTTATCACATTCCAGTAGCTACACGCTTTATTAGTTAGTTGTACCATAATTTCGCATTTTTGTATTAACTCAACTAATCTATTATCAATAATTGTTTCCATTTTAATCTATTATATGATAAGGTTTTTTTAATAATTAAAAAACATATTTGCAATACTACTAGGTGAGTTCTGTTTGGTTACAATCTCTTTTTGTTCTTGTTTTGGTGTATCTTTTTTAACTATTTTTTTTGGTTTGTCAGACTTTTTATATTCAATTTCTTGAATATATTCGTCATCGCTATTACTTTCATAAACTATTTTTTTAACAATTCTTCTTTTCGGTTTTTTTACCACTTCTGTTTGATATTCAGTTATTACATCTTCAACTACTTTTGTGTCATCATCGCTATTTTCAACCGGATCAACAGGTAACGTTAAAGATTTTTTAGGTGCGTTTGAAACTTTTTTTGAAGATTTTGATTTTGGTGGTGCTTTTTCAACTACTTCTTCAACTTCTTCAACTGGTTCTTCAACTGGTTCTTCAACTGGTTCTTCTGATTTTTTTGGTCTTCCTTTTATTTTTTTTGGCTCATTATTTAAACGCTCCGTTCTTTTTTTTGCTTTAGCTTCTCTTGCTATTTTTAATAATTCTAATCTCTCTTCATGAGTCATTGCCATATTTTTTTCTATATAAATTATTTTCTATTATAAAATAAGAAAAAAAAATCTATAGTTTCTATTCAATTTTTAATTGGTCCATGTTTTCAACCAAATTATCTTTATAATATTCATCTTCACTTTTTGATAAAGGGTGTGGATATAATTCATCAGTTTCACTATTTTTTAACATTCCGTCATAAAATATATCAGATGGTGTTTCAACAATTAATCCGCTTTTCATAAAATCTTGATGCAAACTTTTCATGTCATCAATTTCCTCTTGTGTAAATTGAGGTTTATTACCTTTCATTTGAAAGATTGTTGCTTTTATTGCTAAATCAATAAGAAATGAATCTGATTTATTTAACTTTTTACCAATCATTCTTGAACCTCTTTCAAATAAATCATCATATATTGCTTTATCTTCATCGGTATAATCATCTGGATATGTTGTCTTCATATTTTCAACAACCATTATTATATATATAATCTTACTATTATATAGAGATATTTAAATAATATGAAATTAACACAATTAAAAAAAATTACTGATAAAATTCGTCCATATACTAAATATGAACCTCCGAAACCTATTAATAAGGATTTACCACCTACATATAATATAATATTGAGTGCCAGTAACAAAGGATCAGGTAAAAGTTATAATATTGTTCAATTATTAACTAATTATGAAGAAAGTGGATTTATTAGTAGTGATAATAAACCGGTTAAGATGAGAACTATTTGGATCAGTGGTGGTACATCAAATAGTAAGCAAAATAGCATATTAAACACATTAAAAACTCTTTCAAAAGATGATAGAATTGACCTTGAAGAAAATGTAGATGAGTATTTGCGGGTATTATATGAAGAAATTAAGCAAGAAAGGGATATGATTGAAGTATTTAATATATACCGTGATGTTTATAATAAGTTTATAAAATACAAAAATATAAATAAATTATCATATGAAGAATTATCATTACTTAAAATGAAAAACTTTATTCAACCCGATATAGATTGCGAATGCCCCAGAGATAATAATGGTGATATATTATATCATCCTCGCATGATATTTTTAGTATTAGACGATATGATTGGTAGCGATGGTTATAGTAATAAAAGAGGTAATTTTCTAAATCGGTTAGCAATTAAATCAAGACATGAATCCGATGAATTAGTTGGTTTAAATCTTATATTCATTAGTCAATCTTTTAAATCAATTCCAGCAATTATTAGAAGGCAAACTGATGTATTTGTTTTATTAAAAAATAGTAATAAAGAATATATAATTGATTCTATTAGCGAAGAAGTTGGTTCATATTTTAGCAAAAAAGAACTATTAGAACATTATAATGAAGTTAGTAAAATTTCTTATGGTGCTTTGATTTTAAGCATACATAAAAAAGAAAAAGATGAAAATAGAATTAGATTAGGTTGGACAACTCGCATAGAAAGGGATAAGAAGTATTTGGATTAACTTTTTAATTTCTAAATTTTCTATTTATCCATCTTTTTCTTTCATTTTCATATATTCTTGCTTTCATTTCATTTTCTTTTTGTTTTTGATAATCATCATATGCCTTTTCAAACAAATATAACCAAGTGTAGTCATTTCTTATTATACTTTTAATTTGTTTTTTATATATACCAGTAAAATAAGTAAAATCATTAACATCTACTAATTTACATAAAAAGCAATCATTTAACTTTTGATTATCTTTCAATTGTAGTAGTTTATCACTACCAGTATCTAAATATACTTCAAAATTATGGTCTAAACAGTATTGAATATCATTTTTTTTTGGTAAGTTTATTGAATATCTAAATAAATCTATATTCTCCATATATGTTGGTTCATGATTAATGCTTCTTACTTTATTATCTTCATCAAAGATAATAATTATTTTATATCCAAAATTTTCTTTAATCAATTTTTTTACTATTTCAAAAGTTATTAATGAATGTGAAAATATTACTACAATTTTACTTTCAGGTATTTTAATTCCCTCATTTATATAAATAATATTCTTATCAAAGTGTTTTAACCAACTGTCTATAAAATTTTTATGAATTTTTTTAACATCTGCTACAGATTGGTTCTTCTTACTTTTATTGTGCCGTTTCTTATCTTTAAATTCTCTCATACATTTTTTATTATTACACCTAAAATGTCGTCCTACATGGTATTCTTTACCTAATTTAGAAATATTAGGATGACTATCAACTTCACCAATCACATCACCACAAATTAAACATCTGTATCTGCCTTGTATCCGTCTTATATCATAACTATGCTTATCATTTGCTTTATAGGGAAGACATTCAATATTAACTATAGTATTCCTAACTGAATCAAATGCTGTAAAAACCATTATATTATATTATAATATTATTATATTCTTAAGTATTTTTACATAATGAATATAATAAAAGTAAAAAAGATAAAAAAATTGGTAGTAAAAAAAAGTGTCGGTAGTGTCGGTACGATCCCATAGTTCGTAAAAAAAAAGATATATATAGTGAAAGTTATGTTCGTACCGACACTACCGACACTTTTCACATTTTAAACCAAAAAAAAGGTTTTTTTAGTATAAATATGAGTGTCGGTACGATTTTATGTACCGACACCCTACCGACACCTTTTTATACAACTAAAAATATATATTTTTTCCTTTATATTTATAATATAAATTAACAAAATAAATTTATTCATCTTCTTGAAAAACCTTTTCTTTAATGTTATAATGAAAACGACCTTTACTTTCCTTTTTCCATCTAAATCCTTCTTCTTCAACCAATTTTTTGAATGTATCTTTTCGCATTTTTGTTTCCCTATTAAACATTTTAAAATGTGCATATAATACACAAGCACTAATTTTTGCTGTATCATCAGCAACTTTTTCATAATTTTCTTCAAGAAACGATTTAACTTCATTACTTTCAGCCATATATTCATTACTTTTTTCAAAAACTTCATCAGGTGTTTCGAGTTTTTCAATTAAACTTTTGTTATTCCAATTATTAATTAGAATATACATAAAAGCTTGTCCGTATTTAACACTATTATCTGCAATATGTTTATTTAGCAAGTTGTCTTTTAATCGTTCATTTACTAGTACTGGATTATCAACAAATTTTATAGGAAAATTTAAAACTCTCAATCTTCTCGCTACTGCATATTCCACTTTAGATAAAGCAGGTATATCATTACATAAAAATATAAGTGCAAATTGTGGTGTAAAAGTGAAAGGTTTTTCCCACAACCCTCTTGTCATTCTCGGAGTATCTCCAGCCAATTCTTTTATAGTATTAACAATTAATTTTTTACTATCATCAGGTTCTTCAATACCAACAATTCTAGACGAAACAACTCCACTTAATTCACTCGTTTGATTCGCACCTTTACTCTGCTCTGTGAATGTTTCAGGATTAAGTTTTCCAAAATATTTACCAAAAGCTTGTTGGCATAAATTTAACCAAACACTTTTTCCATTTGCACCTCCCCCAGTGAATATATAAAATTGTTGAAGTAAATTTTTACCAAAAAGTCTTAATGAAGTTACATCAATTAAATATTGATATAAATTTTCATCAGGTTGTATTTGATGTAAAGTATCTTCTATTTTTTTAACAAATTCCATATCTACATTTTTCATATCAAAATCATAATCAGTAGTAGTCATTATATAATCAGTTGGTTCAATATCTCTAATTTGTTTCATTTCAGTATCATATAAACAATTTTTGAATGCAAATAAATGAAATTTTTTATCAATATATTTTTCATAAAAATTTTCTGTAGCAAATACAGATTTCATTTCTTTCATGACATTATCTCTAAAACTAGCATTTTTTAATTGCGTAGCAATTTTTAAAGATTTTTTTGCTTTTTCAGCATTCGCTGTTTTTTTGTCATCATCTTCAATATTCATTTGAAGATTATTCCAATATTGAGTTCTTTGAATGAATAAATTGCAAATTGATGTTCCCAAAATAAGTCTAACTCGAATACCCTTATCTTCATCTTTGAACCATATATTAGTTTTTTCATCAACTTTAAACCAAGATTTTAATTTAGTATCATAACATAGTTTATTTTTATAATACTCATAAACAAGATTCGCTACATCGCAATGTGTTCCGTCACTTCTTATTGCTTTATCAATCCAAGGCGAGATACTGTCAGTAATCAATTCATCGTATTTAATTTTATTATCAATTTTAGACCAATATTTCAAAGTTCCAATAGTTAAAGTTCCTTCTTTCATATTATTCCATAATGTTTCACATTCGCCATCAACAAATGAACTACCAACTTTTGAAAATTCAATCCAAGTATCTAATAATCTATAATCAATATTTCTTAAACACCAACCTAATTTAATCCAGTCTTGATAATTTTCTGATCTATCATAAGATAAACATTCTAATACTAATTTTTTTGTTAATACCAAATCTTCATCAGTTGTTTTATTTTTGTTTAAATTTAATGCCTTACTGAAAATATAATCAAAATCACTAGAATTATTTTTAGGTTTTAAATTTTTTACTTCAGGTTTTTTAATTTCCGGAAATTTTAGATCATAATTTTCAAAATCTTCTTCAATATAGGAAATTAAATATTTAGTAATATCATTAATTTGATTCATAGGAAGAAATTGAGGGAAGTCTTGTTCTTTTTGACCTTTTTGGGGTCTTTTTCTATGACTATAAATTGAATACATGCCCCTGTTTTTACTATACACAATTGTATCTAAACCTTGAATTTTCATTTCATTTTGTTCTATTATATGTTTCAAAATATACCAACTAATTCTAATTTTATCTATTGTAAAATGATATGAATATTTTGTTTTATTATTTTTAGTATATTTTCTGTAAGTATAATAAATATCTTTTTGAGAGGGTAGATTGAATAATAATTGAATTGACTGTTTATAATCCATTATTTGCATTTCTTCATTAAAATCATCATTTTCTTCAATTTCTAAATCAATATCAAAATATGGTTTAACTTGAAATTCTCCGGCAACTAATTCAACTGGATATTTATAATTATTCAAAATATTACGATATTTACTAATATCTTCAATATATCGTATATTGTCACCCCCTATTTCACGCAAAATAACTTTTTTAAACATCCTATATATTATCTATCTATTATTAATATTAGATAATAAATTATTCTTATGTATTTTTTATACTAACAAAAAAATAATCATTTTTTATTTATTTAAAGACATATTTTTAACCATTTCATCGTATAATTTTGCCTTTCTATAAATTTCTTGTTGGTACATATTTATTTTTTCTCTGTTTTTTTGAGCGTATTTTTTTACTCGTTGATTTAATCTCAATCTGTAATTTTCAGCATACTCAGGATCTTTTTCACATCTTTCTATGTGGTAATTTTTATGATATAGATTTCTTTTTATTCTATCTTGTTCTAAATCTTCTTCTGTTTTGACTATTTTAGGTCTGCCCCGTTGTTTTTTGGATTCAACACAAATATCCGACATATTCTCTAATATATATATAGATATTTCTTTAAGTATTTTTACATAAAGTTTAAATTAATCATTTTTTTTTATATTATAATAATTTCCGATATTTTGAACTTTGTAAAAAATTATGACCCATTTGCATCGCAAGATGATTCTTCTCGTTATTACTGATATTTAATGAGGAGATATGTGTAGCAAAACTGATGCGCAACCATCTATTTGTCATATTGTCTATATTATATATCTTCTTAAAGACATTTTTAGTTAATTTTATAAATTGGTTATAAGTCCTTTCTATAAATTTATCACCAGATTTTAATTTATAAAACTTAATATAATTATAAATAATCTTACCGAGTTCGGGTGGTATAATTATATTTTGTGATCCATATGTCTTACTTGTTTTATAATTATTAAATATAAAATGTGATGGGAATCGTTTGGTTAAAATTATGTAATTTTTATTATTATCAATTTTAGCACTTTTTGTGGTTAAAAACACATTGATATATTCTAACCTTCTAGGTGGTAATAAAGTATATAAACCATAGATTACTTTTTCTAATAAATTATCTAATTGATTTATATTTTTAATAATAGTATCCTCACTATAATCAGTTATTACTTTATTTTTGTCTTTTTCACTAACTACATTATCATCTCTAATAGATTCATAATCATTGTTTAAATTCACTATTATTTCATTTAAATATCTATACTTCTTTTTAAAATATTTATTTAATGCAAGATAAGAAAATAAGACGACATATGGTATTAAATAGACCTTCAGAGTTATTTTATTTGGATATTGTTCTTGCATATATTTGTAAAATTTGTTATTTGCATTAGTGGTATATAATAAATTTTTT
>Ga0181392_1000727_pt1 | contig 12573 bp, 17 predicted proteins | sample 15SPOviralmetaG_FD_130083 | JGI IMG/M metagenome (GOLD analysis project Ga0181392, IMG submission 130083) | Marine viral communities from the oligotrophic San Pedro Time Series (SPOT) site, San Pedro Channel, CA, USA - 15 SPOT_SRF_2010-09-15 | ecosystem: Environmental > Aquatic > Marine > Strait... | reverse complement strand
CATTCTATACGACACCTACTACTTCGATTAAATTCTTCGCAACAGATTGAACACTCACTCATCTCTTACACTACTTTCTTTTTTTTCTTAAACTTTATTTTTTTTTGTTATTTTTTTTAACACCCTCGTTATTTTTTTTTAATTAAAATATAAATTTAATTATCAATGGATCAAGAACAAATAATAAAAAAAAAAGAATATAATAAAATTTTTCGCCAAAATAATCCAGAGAAAATAAAAGAATATCAGTTAAAATATAGAATAAAAAATAAAGATAAAATAAATGAATATCAAAAAAATTACCGAAAAAAAAATATGGAAAAATATAAAGAATACCAACAAAAATACCAATCAAAATATAAAAAAAATAAACCCGAACTTACTAATGAAAACAAACCCGAACTTACCAATGAAAATAAACCCGAACTTACTAATGAAAACAAACCCGAACTTACTAATGAAAACAAACCCGAACTTACTAATGACAAAGATTATAAAAAAAAACTTAGACTTGAAAAACAACGTATATGGAGAAAAAAAAATAAAGATAAAATTAATGAAAGACGCAGAGAATTATATAAACAAAAAAAAAATAAATAAATTTTAATTTCCATTTTCTTTTTTTTTTGTTTTGTTTTGTTTTATTGTTTTTTGTTTTATTGTTTTATTGTTTTATTGTTTTTTGTTTTTTGTTTTTTGTTTTTTGTTTTTTGTTTTTTTGTTTTATTGTTTTTCAAATTCTTCTTCTTCCAGTTCCGCAGATTTACAAACTAACTCATTATCATTTTCTTCATCACTTGAATCCGAATCACATTCAAATGAACGGAAATCTTCTGAATGGCGGAAACAATACATTTTTTTAGCACCATCGGGTTTAATTGTACCCGTAGATTTACATGCTTCACCCTTTTTATTAATTCCAGAACAAATTACTCTTTGTTTACCAGTTTTTTTAATATTTGATTCTGTATCTACCTTACTAGTAGATTTCATTCCCGTAGTTTTTTTATTATTTTTTGTTATATCTCTAACTTTATTTTCTACATCTTTTTTAGAAACATCCATTATATTATCAAAGTCATCTAATGATAATCCATGCTCTTCAGCATAATCTTCTGCTTTTTTAGATTTAAAACGTTTAATATTATCTTTCTTAACTTGTTCGTCTTTACCTGCCGGTTTATGTGTTTCTAAAATTCCACGACTAATTTCAATTAATGACTTATTTAATAACTGAATTAATTCATCTTTACCTTCTTCCTCTAATGAAAATTTATCACAAAATTTTTGAATAGACATTTCAAGTGTTTCCGTCATGATTCTTACGTAATGTTTTAGTACCCGAAGGTACTAATTTTTAAATATATATTTTTTTTGTAATTATGTTATACTAAATCTAAATTTTTTAATTACTATAATATTCTTCATTAAATTTACACATTTCTAATTTTAATTCATATGGATCATTTGGATATTTAACTACTATTTGAATTGGTTGTATAATATATAACATTAACCATATTAACATATTTACATATATAATTATGTTTATTCTAAATAATACCGAATTATTTTTTTTTATAATTCTATTATTATTTTCTATTATTTCACCTAACATACTTTCTGTACGCTCCTCAAATTTTTCCTCTTCTGTATAATATGAATAATTACTTGTATAATCAGAATCTTCGTCTTCTTCGTCTTCTTCGTCTTCTTCGTCTTCTTCGTCTTCTTCGTCTTCTTCGTCTTCATTTTCTTCTTTTTGTTCTATATTTTCATATTCACTCTCATTTTTAATATGTTCTTCTTCTTTTCTTTTCTTTTTATAATCCCATACTCGAATCATAACATTATCATCATTCTCACCGGTAGATTTATATTTAATATGTTCTTTTTCAAATTTTAATGGATAATACATTTGTTGATAAATTAAATGTCTAGATTTACTATCTAAGTTACAAATCTTTATAATTGTATTCTTTTTTACTAAATTAAGTAATTCTGACCGTAATTCTGATTTGTTATTTAATACATCAATTAAATCTTCCATGTAAATTTTTTTGGCATTCATTATATTTTTTTGTTTGTTAATTAAATAATCCTTTAAATTATTTTATTTTTGTAAATTTTTATTTAAAGACAAAAAATTATATAAATATAAAATGACTATTATTCATGATTATTTAACATTAACAGAAAAATATAAAAAAGAATATTCCGAAAAAACTTTATTATTAATGCAAGTTGGATCTTTTTTTGAATGTTATGCTTTATTAACCGACGATAATAATTATGAAGGTAGTAATATTCATGATTTTTCCGATATTAATGATTTAGTAATATCAAAAAAACATATTATACACAATGGAAAAAATGTTGTTATGGCAGGATTTGGAATTACACAAATTGAAAAATATGTTAGGAGATTACAAGAACATAATTATACAATTGTTGTTTATACACAAGATTCTAATAATAAAAATACCACTCGGAGTCTATCTTGCATATATTCACCCGGTACTTATTTTAGTAATGATTCAACGAATTTAACTAATATTACTACATGCATTTGGATTCATTATTCATCATCTAATAAATTAATGAATGAAAAATTAACAATTGGAATGTCAAGTATAGATATATATACAGGTGCTTCAAACAATTCTCAATATATTATTGATTTTATTAAAAGTCCCACCGTTTATGACGCATTAGAAAATTATTTGTGTATTAATAATCCCTCTGAATGTATTATTGTCTCAAATTATAAACTAGATTTTATTCTAGAACTTATCAATTGTAAATATCATAATTATACTTATGAACACGAATGGGTTAAAAATATATCTAAACAAAAATATCAATATGAAATTATTAAAACTTTTTTAACAAAAGAACCAGAATTAATTTTTGAAGAATGGAACATATCCACTCAAAGTTACTGTTTATTAATACAATTTATTTATAAACATAATCCAAATCTTATTAAAAAATTACAAAATCCATCTTCATTAAATACTGAAAAGAAATTAATTCTTGCTAATCATTCTTTAAAACAACTAAATATTATACCAGATAATAATCATACCGGTAAATTAAGTTGTTTATCAAATTTATTAAATAATTGTGTTACAAATATGGGTAAAAGAGCATTTAACTCTGAATTACTCAATCCATCTATTGATTTTGATTATTTAAATACAATTTATAATATAACCGAACATTGTATTAATAATAATTTATGGTTAGTTATCAGAAATTACCTATCTGGTATTAAAGATCTATCTAAAATTTATAGAAAAATTATATTAGGTAAATTAAGTCCTAAAGATTTTTATATTATATATTCAAATTTAACTGTTATCAACTTAATATTTTTACATATTTCTAAAGATAAAAATTTACTAAATTTCATTGATACAGAATCTGTTTCATTTTGTATATCTACTATTCAAGATTATATATTAACACATCTTAATTTAAATTATTGTGTAAAATATGACGATTTATCATTTGATAAATTTAGTTTAAATAATATTAATGAAGTTATGCTATTTAATGAATCTTATAATGATGATTTAAACACAAATTATAATACATTAAAATCAGACTTTAATAAATTAATGTCTATTAAAGATTTTTTAGAAATTAGTTTAAAAGAATACGAAATTTCATCTAAAACAAATACTAAAAAAACTGAAAATTCTGAATATATTAAACTTCACGAATGTCCAAAAACTGAACCAACTTTAATTGGAACATCAAGAAGATTAAATATACTAAAAAAAATATTAAATGACCATCCCAATTTAAACAAAACTACAAATAAAGAATTAAATATTAGTTCTGTAGAAATTAAAAATCACTCTGGTAGTAATTCTTTTATTACTTCACCAGAAATTAACTCTATCTCAAAAAATATTATCAAATATAAAGAAAAATTTTTTAATAATCTATCTTCCGAATTTAATAAGTTCTCAACTAATTTTATCTCTAAATTTGATAAAGAACTTAATATTATTATTGATTATGCTACCCGTTGTGACATTCTACAAAATAGATGTTATATTGCTGAAACATTCTCTTATAATAAACCCACTATTATTAATTCACCTAACTCATTTGTAAATTTTAAACAATTAAGACACCCACTAATAGAAAAAATTAACACTAATGAAATATATATAGCAAATGATTTAAATTTTGAAGAATCGTGCAATGGTTATCTATTATACGGAACAAATGCAGTAGGTAAAACAAGTTTTATTAAAAGTATCGGTATATCTATTATCATGGCACAAGCAGGTCTTTTTGTACCTGCTGATTCTTTTACATTCTCTGTTTATAAAAGTATATATACCAGAATTTTAGGCATAGATAATCTTTTTAAAGGATTATCAACCTTTGCAGTAGAAATGACAGAATTAAGAAGTATTCTTAAAAATGCAAATAATAATAGTTTAATATTAGGCGATGAAGTATGCTCTGGAACCGAAAGCACATCCGCATTAAGTATTTTTACTGCTGCTATTAATTATTTATCTAAAAAAAAATGTAATTTTATTTTTGCTACACATTTTCATGAAATTATAAAATATGAAGAAATTAAAAATATTAATACTTTAAAATTATTACATATGTCCGTTATTTACGATAAATCTAAAGATAAATTAATATATGATAGAATTTTGAAAAATGGACCAGGTGATAATATGTATGGACTTGAAGTTTGTAAATCTCTTAATCTACCCCCAGATTTTTTAGAATTAGCACATGATATTCGCACTAAATATAATAAATCAAACTCGTTTTCATCTAATAATCTAATAATTGAAAAAAAAACAAGTTCATATAATCGTTCTAAAATTAAAGGATTATGCGAAATATGTAAAGAAACTGAAGGAACTGAAGTTCATCATCTAATTTATCAAAAAGAATTTGAAAATTATAAAATGAATAAATTAATGAAAAATCATAAAGCAAATTTAATTAATATATGCGAAAAATGCCATGATAAAATACACGCCGAAAATTCACAATTAAAAATTTATAAAACTACAAATGGGTACGAAATTATGTAATTTATTTTGTAAAATAATAATAATTATAAATTATAATGGAAAATGACCAATTAAAAATGTTTATATTAACTATATTAATTGATATTGGATTAATATACTTACTATTATATCAAAAATTGAATATAACTGATTATATTTTTTGTTATATTATATTAATTAGTCATTTATTATTTTTATATGGACTATGGAATAATAATGAACAATTACTCGACTTTTTACATTATCTAATATTTATTTTTTTATCAATTACTATATTCGTTGAAAACATTTACCTTTTAACTATTTCATTATTTTTAATTTCTATTATTCAAATATTATGGATAATAGAAGAAAGGTGTATTTTAAATAAAAAAGGAGAAATTAATAATTTTGGATACGGTAAAGAAATAAATATTTGTTCTTTAATATTAACTATTATTCTCTCTATTAAAATTGGTTATAAATATAACAAATAAATACTTATTATTTATCTGGTACATGATAATTATATTTTATACTCCATATTAAATAATATTCTTTCTCGGAAAATGTATTATAATTATTTTTTTTTAATATATTCTCAAAACGATTTATACTTAAAAAACTTAATTTATATGAATTAATTATCGGATACACATTATTTGCAAACTTTTCTGAAAATTTTATAATCAATAAATGCCTATATAAACTATCATTATTAATACTTTTATAATAGTTATATAAAGTTTTATTACATAATATTAATTTTATATAATCATTATATTCTAAATATTTATAAAAATTAAAATCTATTATTTTTTCCATTACAATTTTTTTTCTATAATAAAGATAAATTTTATAATTAATTTAAAATGTTTTATCTTTTCAAAAATCTTAAAAATTCATCCGGTAAATATTCACACCTTACAAATTATGTAAATACTTTACAATTTATTACTTTACCAAAACATGATATATATCCTCATTATAATAATTTTTTAATGAAAGATGTTCAAACAAATATTATTGTTCATTCTGGAAAACTTTTACTAAATTTAAATAAATTTCAAAAAAAAAATAAAGAGAATAAAGCATTATTTTGTGAACCTTCAATTCTATTTAAAACTGAAAAAGAACATGATATTATTTTAACAAATCAAAAATATATTTTAACTATTCCACCTGGTATTCTTTTCTCCTTTTATTCATATGATACTGCGATTTTTCAGTTAATGTTTAAATCAAACGGTGAAAGTAAAAATTATATTATTAATAAAAATTATACCTATAATTTATCTTTCATTGAAAAACTTAAATAAAAATTACTTAAGAACTAATTATATAATTAAATTAAAATGTATAGTTTAATACCCATTAAAAATAACGATTATCCTAATAGATTATATCCCGATAAACTTTACTATTCTGAATATAAAGAGAAAAGACCATTTTATTTTTATAAAAATAATAATACACACACAGAAGACTGTAAAGATTATGATCCACTTGTTCCTCATATAGAAAATTTTAAAGATAAAATTTCTTTTATTACAAATGAATATATCTTGAATAGTTTAAAATTTGAATGGTGTGATTATTTTATAGATTACATTGAGGGAGAAGAAATAAACTCTGCTATGTTACCAATAAATCCATATTCTCCAACCGGCATTGGTGGTCTTGGAACTTTAAAAAAATGGGGACCAAATCAATTTGCTCATTCTATTATTATCTCATTTGATAATAATAATAACTGTTTTCAATTATTAATTATTAATAAAAACAATAATTATTCTTTACCAACTGGTGAAATTAACTGTAATGATATTATTAATTATGATATTTATAAAAATTTAAAAGATATAATAGATATTAATAATGCAAAATTTGTATATTCTGGTTATTTAAATAGTTCAAAAAATACAGATCATGCATGGATTGAAATTACTGTATATTTATTTATTTTAAATAATTCTAAAAGAATGAATTTACTAAATTATATTAAAAATAATTCTTATAAAAATTTTAAACTAATTAATCTAGATAAAGAAGACCCGGATTATAAATTAATGAATATAAATGATATGTATTTTTTAAATATGGTTCATAATTTTATTTAATTAATTTAATTTAATTTTTTTTATTTATATATATATATATATATATAAAATGCAGGCTGTACTAAAGTTTATTTATGTTTTCTGTTTTATTGTAGTATTAGTTGGTGGGACAAATTGGTTAGTCACCGCAATTAATTCTTGGGAAAATGATGATGAATCCGTTCCTGATCTATTACAAACACAGATCGGTCTATCATCATCTACAAGTAATTGGATATATTTAGTTGTATTTATTTGTACAATAGTATTAGTAATTATTAATATCTTCAAATTCCTCACTGAAAAGAAACAACCAGTTGCAGGTAGTTTTGGTTTAAATAGATTTAATCTTTTTTAGAAAAACAATTTAATCTAGTAAATATTTTATATATTTTATTTCTTATGTACTTATATACACTTTGAACTAATAAAGAATTTTTTAATAATTTTAAAATTTTTTCTATTTGTTCATCTGTAGTTTCAAATCCAATTTTTTCGAATATTTCATCTATTATAATTATAACCATATTTTCATACTGTTCATCCGTTAACTTTTTTAATATTTTTTTATTTATTGTTAAAAAATCAATTGCATTTACTATTATATCTAAATAATCAATCTGTTCTGTCCTTTTTATATATAAACTGTCTAATCCAACCAATTTTAATTCATTTAATAAACGTTTATATAATGTTTCATTCTTTAAAATTTTTAAATCAACTAATTTCATATATATAATAATAAGTTATAATAAAAATAAATTAATTCTAATTAATTAATTAATTAATGGAAACATTAGAAGAGGTTAAGAACAAAGAAACAAAATGCCTTAAATGTTGTTGCATAACAAGTGCTATATTAGGTCTTTTATTATATTTTAAAACAATTTAATGCAATTATTTAATATGATTTCTACAAACAGGTAAATATTCATTTGTACCGATTAATTTTTGATGTTTATTACTTACAAGTCTTTTTGTAAAATGTGCAGGAGTTCCATCTTTACATACCTTACAAAATGCATGTAATTTTGTAATACTATCTGCTAATGGAACCAAATCTAATATTTCACCAAATCTTTCTTGTTTATAATCACCATCTAATCCACATACATACATTGTTTTATTATCTGCTAATACTTTTTTACAAAAAGGAACTAATTTTGTAAAGAATTGTGCTTCATTTATACAAATGACATCATAATCATTATAATTTAAATTATCAAAATGTGAAATAAACTTACATGGTAAAACTTCTTTATCATGTGTGGACATATGTGTTGTGGAATATCTAGTATCTTCATGATAATTTAACATTAAAACTTTTAAATCTATACTTTCTAATCGTTTTGCTATTCTTAATAATTCTGTTGTTTTACCTGAAAACATTGGTCCAATTATTAAATTTAATGTAGAAATTCTATTCATTATATTAAAATTTATTAAAATTATTTCTTTAATTATATTTTAATTTTGTAAATAAATTATCTAGTTCTATATTCCTCACCAATTCGCGCATATCCAAAAACAACTGGATTATTTGGAGGAACCATTATATTATTTTTATTATTTGGAAAAACTGTTCCATCCAATGATACATTTTTTATTGAACCTGTACTAAATTGACCTTTATCATTATTCCAATAACCACATGGATTAGCATAAAATCCCCTACCCGATTGATTATTTACACATAAATCTTTACCAAAAAAATTATTTCCTATAGGAAAATTACCTGAAACAGGTTTAAATCTTTGAAATATTCCCCCAGACCATTGATAAGGTGGAGTATGATGTTGAGATGAAACAATCATATAATTATTATCATTCATTATTTATATAAATATACTAAATAAATTTAATTTCATTTAAAATTTTATTTAAAGAATTAATTTATATAAATATTAAATGAAATTTTATACAGAACAAGAAAAAATTGAATTACGCAAATTATGTTGGGAAAATGTAATTGATTTATTTAATAAAAAAAAATCAATGCCACCAAAAACAATTATTAAAACACAAATAAAACTTTTAAATAAATACAAAATTATTGGTAAAAATAAATATAAAACTGTTAAAGTTTTACAAAATTATTTTAATAATCCAAATAAAGAACTCGCTGAACAAATTTTTTGGAATACTGTTAAAAATAAAACTAATTAAAAAATTATTTAAAAAGGTAATAAATTATAAATTATAAATTATAATGTTTATGGAAATAAATGATCTAGATAAAATTGATGAATATTTAAAATCTCAAAATGAAATAATGTTATTAAAATTTGACAATAAAGAAAGTAAATATAATGAATACTTTAGTTCATTAGATTTAAAAATCATAAATATTACCGATAAAGATATTATATCTTTTTATGAAATAGAAACATTACCCACCGTTTTAGTATATAAAAATCGTAATTTATTAGACAGTATAATTGGATTTAAAACAAAAACCGAATTAATAAAAAATATCTTAAATTTAATTCAATAATATTTGTTTTAATTGTTCATATGTAAATATTCTTAAAAAATTATATATTCTATTTTTACTAAATTTAAATATATACTTCTCTTTATAATTACTGTTTTTTGCTAATTTATCTCCACAATATACTAAATACTTATATAAATGATTTATACTTATAGTTGGTCCTAATCTATCATTTAAATTTAATAATAAATTTGGAAATTTTTCTATAAATTTAGGAAATAACACAACTAACGCTTTTATGAATTGTTCTTTATTAATTCTGAATGAATTATCTTTATTTGGACATTTTATAATATTATATCTGCTCCATGGAACTAATGTTAAATAATTATAATTAGAACTATCTATATCAAACACTTTTTCTACCCTCTTATTTTGTAAATTAATTTCTATACTAAACGGTTCATTTACACTATTAATTATACATTTAAAAAATGCCGATAAAAATTGTTTATATGGTATTGATTTTCGCTTTATTATATCAAAAAATATAGGATATTTTTTGCTTAAAGCAAATATTAATTCATTATGTGATTTTAACTTTAATATATTAACTTTATTAAATCTTTTTGTTCTATCTTGTAATAATGTTAATTTATTTATTGATTTCATTAATATATATATATAAAAAAAAATATATATATATATATTAATGTTTTTATTTATTCTAATCTTATTAGCGTCAATTATAGTTTCAATTATAATATCAATTATTAATATAAATTCAAAAAAATATAAAAAAAATATTACACCACCGTCACCACATCCACCGTCACCACATCCACCGTCACCACATCCACCGTCACCACCATCTCCAGAACCAAGTCCAAGTTCTTATGATTGGCCTCCTGGTGATAGTAAATGTATACAAGGAATTGTTCAAAATGTTTGTTTTTCACCTTATCAGCATATACTTGGATCATTTGCTTTACAAAGTGCTGTTGAAAAAGAGATCGCATCAGAATCAGATTCTGGTAAACAAATAAAAGAATTAAGAGATAATGGATCTGAAGTATTATTTGGACTTGGTTCTGCTGGTGTTGCAAATAATGTAGAATGGAATGGTACTAATTGGAATAATGGATGGACATCAAATAATAATGGAAGTTGTTATCAAATTCGATATAATCCAGACAATATTGAAGGTAATAACGTTGATTTAATTTTACAAAGTATAAATACTGGATTACCAAATGCATTTGATGTTTATTTACCTTTAGGAGGTGCAGGTGCATTTGAAGATTCTCCAACTTGTTCTTATGTATGGGGTTCAGAAAAAACAAGTTGGGCAGAGCATATACAAGATACTAGTATTTGTTCTGATACACGAGGTCCTAATCCTATAAAAAAACCTAAAGATGCATGTAATGATTATTTTAATAATGATATTAATCCTATATTTGGAGGTGAATCAAAACAATCATTTTTACAATCTTGTATAAAATCAGTTGAAACTAGAATTGCCTGTCCATATAATCCTGGGGCACAGGGTATTGAAGAACATCCTGGTTCAATTTGGAAAAGAGTAGAATGTCCAAAAGAATTAACAGAAGTTTCTGGTCTACGAATAAAAGAATATGCTCCCAATTTAGGTAAAAAACCTATAATTCAATCAATTGATACTAATGCAGGTAATATGAGCACTGATCGTACAGGATTCTATTCTACAAAAGATTGGAGTGCTAACGGAGATAATGCATTTTATATTCAGAATTCTGATCTTGGTAATTGGAATCCAGATAGTAGTTGGTATATTACTCAAATGCAAGATTGTAGAAGTCCTGATGCTTCACAATGTTTTAAATTACCAAAAGGTACAAAAGTTTATAGTGGAAGAGAAGCAGCATTTAATATTAATTCAGATGGAACTCCAATAACTACCGCTGGTGTTAAAGGATGTCATAATTTACCGTATATTGGTATTAATAATTCAAAAGAAAAATTTAAAAATATAAAAGAAGATGATAGTTGTGTAAAGAAATATGAACAATGTGGAGGTAAAACATGGTCTGGATCAACTAAATGTTGTGATGATGATTTTTATTGTAATAAACAAAGTGATTATTATTCTCAGTGCATACAATCTTCAGGACCATCACCAGGTCCATCACCAGGACCATCACCAGGACCACCCCCAGGACCACCTTCAGATATTATAAGTTCTCCACCAGGAAAAGGAAATTGGAATAATAATATTGGATTAGTAAAATCAACTAAAACTGAACCATATCTAAAAGGATTATGTCCAATTGCATTTCCACCTGGTGAAGATAGTTGTGTCATCTATCAAAATAATAGTAATTGTTCATCAATGAAAACTCAAATTGGTGATCAAGCACCAAATTATTGTCTACCACAAAATCCAATAACCAATACATATGATTTAAGCAAAATGAAATTAAAAAGTAAAGCTTGTTGGCATTCACAAAATTTGCAAGATTCATTATCTTGTGGAAAAGTAACAGTTAAAAAAAATAGAAATTATGAATCAGATAATAATACAGGTATAACATTACCTAAATCCTATAATAGTTGTAGTATAAGTTATAATCCAGTTGAATTTGACGTTAATAGTGAGGTATGGAATGAATGTAATACACCTATCAAAAGAAAATAATTTCTTGGTCTGATAGAAATGCTGTGATATTTCTAGTTGAATATTTTATAATAATTTCTTTGAATATGGGTAATTTAAAGTCAGGTTTCATAATATCTGGTTCCAAATTATCAACTTTACTATTTAAAATAAGTTTAGAATCAGTAAATTCAAGTGTACCAAAACCTTTACGAACAGAAACTCATAGTTCTAAATCCTAATGCATTTTTTTTACTTAAAGCAAATGTTAATTTATAGGTTAATTATTAAATAAATATTTATTTATATATATATATATGATAAATATTGCTTTAATTACAGGTATTACTGGCCAGGATGGTTCTT
>Ga0181392_1000723_pt1 | contig 12651 bp, 10 predicted proteins | sample 15SPOviralmetaG_FD_130083 | JGI IMG/M metagenome (GOLD analysis project Ga0181392, IMG submission 130083) | Marine viral communities from the oligotrophic San Pedro Time Series (SPOT) site, San Pedro Channel, CA, USA - 15 SPOT_SRF_2010-09-15 | ecosystem: Environmental > Aquatic > Marine > Strait... | reverse complement strand
GGCAAATTCTTACACGTAAGTAATATCGCTAACCCTTGGAAGAGAGATAGTTATGCTATCTTCATTGACTTACCGTGTAATAATTATAAGAACTTAAGTTCTAAATTAAACGGTGGTTTTAGAAAAAGTGTGTTAGCAAATATCCCCGCTCCGTTCGCTAGTGGCGACATTATTCCAGCAGATAACAGCAACAACAATATTGTAGCAGTTTATGAACCATTTCAGTCCGTAAAGAGCGACCTATTGAATAATGAAATATCAGTAAACTCATTTAAGATTACTATCCTAGATATGAAAACAGAATTACTGGCTAAACAACTTAGCAGTTCAACAGTAAACTTCAGTATTTTATGTAGCGACTGTGCCGAAAAAATTAAGTAATTTTTTTGTCTAACTTTTTTTTAAAAAGTTTATTAGATAAAAGTTAAATCGTTTTTAAGACCTAATTTGTAGCAAAAATACCAAGTCCCAAAAGGTGGGGTATATCCAATTTTTTTTTTAGTAATATGACTAAAAGTAGGTCTGTTGTTGGGTATAATTAGTTGTAAATGCTCTTTAAATAAATTCTGAAATTTTTTAGTCATAAAACAATTGGGCTTAGCAATTAAAATAAATGGGGTGTCTAATTCTTTTAATCTATCGCAAATTTCAAACCACTTAGAATAGGGTGGATTATCTATTATTATGTCATAATTAGGAGTACTATTGAAAAAATCTTTGTCTTCGTGAATTATATCTAAGCCCATTTCGGCGAAATATTGCTTTTGTTTTCCGTCGCTATAAAACGGCGACCAAATAATCTTATCATTAGGTATAAAATCTTTTATCATTTCCCACCCCCTTTTATCAGTAGTATAATTATCAGTGTCTTTGTCTTTAGTAAAACTCATTGATATAAATTTACTAGAAATTTATTATTTTTTTTTTCCTTTCTTAATAAAAATACTCTCTATATCTCTGTTTTTGTTCTTTCTTTCCTTAGCAATTATCTTATCGCTTAGTGGATTTTTACCTAAAATACGTCCCATAGCCACCGCGTCTTTAGACTTAAGTTTCTTAGATTTATCAATAACTGGGGTCGCTAGTTTTTTCTTCATATTTCTATAATATTAACAGTAGAATTTTTTTCTATTGTTTATTTATACATAATGGCTTCCCTCCAAGAACTTACAAACTACGAGGCAACTTCTCCCGATAATGTTATGGACGTAAGAACTGAATTCTTAGAACCAATCCACTCCACTGGCAATACATTCAAGCACACATTTAGAATAGATACTATGGGTTTCTTAGACAAAAATACCCTACTTTGTTTCAAGCCTTTAGCAAATGCCAACAGTGGTAATTTACGTGCTAATACTTTCAATGGTGTTTTAGGTAGTGTTAAACGTGTACGCCTTCTTTTCGGCGATTTTGAAATCCAAGACTTAGATAGCGTAGGTATGTGGGCTACACTTAATCACCTCCTTAAAATGAGACCCGATAGCAGACTTAAGAAAATGGGACACTACTTAGCCAATCAATTACACACTGAAGTCCTTCAAGATACCGACACAAGTATCTCGGCTCAAGGTGGTCTCGGACAAACGGGACAAATATATCCTAACAATGATACTAGTGGTATTAACTATGGTCTCTTTGACAACTCCAGTGCTACTGGTGGTGGTAATGTTGCTATCAATTCATTTGCTATTACCGATACTGCTGGCAGTAATATTAAATGTGCTATCCCACTTGGTATGCTAGTCCCAGCATTAGAAGAAAGAAATATCCCCCTATTTTTATTCACAGATTATAAGGTTTTCTTAGAGGTAGAATTTAATTCAGCCACTAGTGAATGGTGTAATAACATAGGCAATAATGCTTACAATGCTAACGCTAATTTATCAGCCACTGACGGTACAGTCCAGTTTACCGAAGTAGAATTGCTAATTGACTACCTAATCTTCCCCAGTAAAGTCCAAGAAGACTACCGTGCTGAAACTCAGAGCGACGGTGGGCTTACATTAGATTTTATGAATGTAGCCTCAGTAGAGAAGACAATCCCAGTAGGCTCAGCAAATATTAAACAGCAAGTAGAACACAGAATTAACGCTGTAGATACAGAAATCCATTACTTACAGCAGATTAAGAAACTACCAGCCTCCGTTAACGGTTGGAATAGAGTGCTATTAGACCAACGCTCCGACGCTATCTCAATACAAAACATTCAGTACAATATTAACGGTGTAAATGTTTTCCCCGAGCCAATTTTCTCACCACTTCAGCACTATAATCAGTTAGCATACAATCTAGGACAAGACCTTCAGTTAGATAAGCCCTTCTTCTGTAAAGACCCAAACACTTGCTCGTCCCTTCTCTCCCCACCTTCGGGGCAGATATTGGGTAAGTTTAACGTTAACGCACTAGACTTACAGTCAACCCACGGTAATGGTATGATTAGAGGCAACGGTACAATGATAGGAAACTATCCTATCCGTGTTATCTATGAAAGAAAACCACTACCAAGTACACAGAGTGAAGTCACTGGTAATCCAATTGCTTGCGAGGCTGAAATAGGAGTAATGGACGTTAACTATTTCGTAGGACAAACCCGCTTAGTAAACGTTGTCTCAATGCCAAATGGCGGAATGAATATTGGAGTAAGCAATCTTTGATTGATTTATGATTATGATTTTACTTGATTTAAGGAATAAATCTTCTCTTTCTATATTATAATGGCAAGCATTTACATAGACGCTAATGCTAACAATTCTAAAGTTATAGACCCTACTACTAACAATAGATATGAATACAAAATTAATAATGGATTACAATTACCCACTGGTACTAAAATTTCTGTTGCTAGTTCTTTCATTAATCAGAAGGGTATTGCTGGTGGCTCTATAGAGATAGACGAGGATATAGAAGAGGAGTTAGTTTATGGTTATTATATGAGTGATACCCTAATGGGTGTGCCTACAACGGGTGATTTAATGGACGTAGAAGACGATTTTGACGACGAAGACGACCGTGTTGGCTTAGACTTACTAGCCCCCTTTAACTTCGTACAAAACTATCTTAACCAATTCATTAATGAAGGAGACACTAACTATGATAATGCTAAATGGTCTCCAAGTCCTATTAGAGGTAGAACAGAAAACCCAATGCCTTTGCTAACAGTAGCCCGCACGAACTATCCAGGTGGTACAAGAAAGTTTAAACAATATAACGCTACGGGCTACGAGAGTACGGGCTGGAGTTATGCTATCCCACTCCTTAATAAATCTACTCTAAAAATTAAGAAAGGTGTTTACACGCTACAAAAACTAGCCGACATAATTACCAAACAGTTAAACGGCTTAGAACTACCCGACAACGTTGCTAGGACACAGTTTCAGCAGTCCAAAGACGACGGTAAGTTTAATGGTATGTTAACTAATAATAATTTTGCTAGGCAAGTAAAGGTAGAATATTCGCAAGTTGGGTCTAGTGGGAAATTGAATAGCACATTTGTTGACCCTAGCACGGGCGAAGAGCAAACTACATTAGAAACATATGATTTTAATGGGGGTATGAATGTTAGAAATCATTACTTTCCTAAAGGTTCGCGGGTACAAGTAAATAATATTGTTAACTTTGAGGACTTAGGCGACGGCTTAGTATTTACCTCTCCATTTCAGTATAACCTAACTGACGCACAATATGACGACTGGATTAGTAGCAATAATAGCAACGCACAAAGAGACGCTAATACATTTTTTGTAGATAATATTAGAGCATTAACCCCCAGTGATTATGTGATACCTTCGGTATTTGCTGTTAGACCTAGTTTTTTTACAAAAAGTATAAACTATGTTACTGCTGGTAAAGCAGACGTTATTTTAGCACCCGACTATAACGGCTTTGGCACAGCGGGTGCTGGCTACGACCACTACCCCACTAGCACTGGGTCTTCACCGAAAACTTTTGCCCCGTCTTTGTTCGCATTTAGTAGCGACGTATTAGGTGATAATTTGGTTAGCCAAAAGGGAGCGTTCTCTGAATACTGCTACATATATGAAAACAATACTATATTACCCCAGGTGAATAAACTAAATCCTTCGGGTGAAGGGGGTGGTTTGTTTCCAAATACAATGTATTTTAATCAATTCGCAAAAGACCAAGAGGGAGAATTACCAGTATTATTTACGGGACAAAATATGACAGACCATTCTATATTTTTTACTAATAACAATTTTCCTAATGACAGTATGACAGTAGGGACTACTGGCTTTGAGATATCTTTTGACGATACAAACAGAACTAGTTCATTTCAATTAGACCATTTACACGAGCCACGTCGCATTCCAACGTACGATAAGTTAGGTAATGAAATGGATAATCCTTCTATGGAGTGCTACTATATTCAGAGAACAGTAGATATAGGTAAAAATATAAACGACCTAGACGGTGGTACTAATTTGGCTAACGATTTTCCCGAATTATTTTACTATGAAACCAATGCTGATAACGCTCAAGTGTCTACGAATAATAATGTACTTGTAAACAATCTTAACACAATAGCCCAAAGAATTAGTGGTGTTTTTATGAGAAATTTTGCCTTAAATACGGCACAGAGACTAAGAACAATACAAAAACCCGAAGACAGAATAACACACTATGACGATTTTCTAACATTTGACGACTTTTTTAATACAAGAGAGGAGGCTAAGAGTGCTTGGGCTACTACTATTTGGGCTAAACTTGGTTTTACATACGAGCAAATATGTTCTAGCGATAGTTATGAGAAGTGTAAATATTTTAATCTAAACGAAGAAACATTGGCTGGGTTTACTACCGACGCGGGGGTTTCTTCTAGTGTTATTCCTATGGTATCTACAAAATATACTGATATAAAAGCGACAGCCACCCCCAATATGGGGGTTGAAAAAACATTAAATGCTGGCGTACAATATTTTAACAATGCTGATATGAATGTTCCCAGTAAGAAAGCCGAGGCAGTACAAAATGCTAACGACCCCGATAAAATAGCACAATCCAATAGGACTTACCAGTACCAATCTTCCTTTTACGACTATGCTGTTATGGGCTTAGTCCAAACAACGGGCAAACAAATACAAGCAAGACAATTACCAACACTCAGTAAGCACGGTTATTTTCTTATAACCAGTAATCTAGGCACACAAGGTGATATTGTTAACAATAGCGACCCAGTAATTCTACTAGATACCGTACCTAAGAGTAATTTAGCAAACCAAGATTTCATTTTTAATAGAAATGATTTAGTCCATACACTAACAAATCCAGTGTCTCTTAATTCTATTCAGATTAACATTCTAAATCCCGATATGACTAACCCAACATTGGCTGGCGATAGTAGTGTGCTACTTAGAATAGACTATCCATTACCAAAAGAAACAGTTATTAGAAATAATGTTCTAGATAATCAAGCAGTACAGTTTGTAGAAAATTCGGTTATACAGCAAGAAAAACAACAGCAACAAGCATTAGGCAAAAAATAATATCTATTAATATATTATTATGTCTAAGCAAGGAAAATTGATTATGTCTTTTCACCAAGGCGGTAAAGTTACCGACGGTAAAGGTAAAAAAGTTAAAGCAACAGCAGTCCAAAAGAAAGCCATTCAAGCAACAAAAAAAAAGTGTAAAGCACCTAAGCCAGTTACCGTTATTAAGCACTCTAGTAGTGGTGTCCCAGTAGTATCACATTGTCGCGGTAAGCGTGCTGGTCGTGGTGGTGCCGTTGCCTCTGAGGCTCCGCGACGTGTAGGAGAAACTAAGGGTGCCTTAAGTAATGCTACCCTTAAAGCATTAGGTAAAGCACCAGCCAAGAAAGCACCAGCGAAGAAAGCACCAGCGAAGAAAGCACCAGCCAAGAAAGCACCCGCTAAAAAAGCACCAGCCAAGAAAGCACCCGCTAAGAAAGGTCTTACACGGTCTCAAGCCATAAAGATTGTATTTGCCGAACAAAAAGCAAAATTGTTAAAGGAAAACCCAAAATATAAGTTTAGCAAGTTAGGACAATCTGCTACTGGTATGGGAGGCAAAAACAGTTTTGACGTAGAAAAAGGCGACGATATATTCTTACAAACCCTAGATACAGACGCAGTAGACGCATTGACGAAGGGCGGACCAGTTCCCGCACCCGCTAAGAAAGCACCCGCTAAGAAAGCACCCGCTAAGAGAGCGGGCGAAACTAAGGGTGGCTTAAGTAAAGCAGTCCTAAAAGGTATTGGTAAAGAACCAGTCAAAAAAAGAATTAAAGTTAAAGGTACACGTGCCTTAAGAGCGGGCGAAAAAAAGGGTGCTTTATCAGAGCGTGTTGCTGGCTCACTTGCTAGAGCAAGAGAGCAAAAGCAGAGAAGTTCTAATCCTTCTATGGGTTATGCCTAAACTTTATATTTGTTCCAAATATCTTTGTCTACCACGCGGGCTTTGCGACCTAGCAGAACAGAGGCTAGCCTAGCCCTCGCCCAGCCTTGGCTGGACGTATTAGGACGTGAACCCGCACTATAATATGCCCCTCTACCTTTAGACAGTACTTGTTTTATACCTTCTCTTTTTAATAAATTCTTACTAATAAAACTGTCATTAGTAATTTTTGTGCCATATTTCTTCTCAAAGTCTACAACGTGTTTGCTACGCTGTGTTTTTGGGGCTGACTTCAGTTTAGGTCTGTCAGTGCCTTTCTTAATGGAGGCTACTTGTTTGGCTTTGTCGGCTTTGCTTAGCCCTTTAGGTACATATTTTTTAGGTAATCCAGTTTTTTTATCCTTAGCAGTGCTTACTCTCTTTAATTTTTTATCCATATATAATATAAAAGAAAATATGGCTACTTTAACTGAATTACGTGCTAAAGCAAAAGAATTTGGAATTAAAGGATACTACAAAATGAAAAAGGCTGAACTAGAAACACGCCTTAAGCCCAAAAGAATTAAGGTAAAAAGGAAAAAAAATAAAAAGGCAAAAGAGGGGTCTAAGGAGGTAGGACAGAAACTAGAACTAGAAGACTTGACAAAAGACGAAACCCAACTTATCGCACAGCAACTGAAAAAGGCTGTTAAGAATATGACCTTTACACAAGCAAGTCAAGAGGTAGTTAAATTCGTACAAGACAACCTAACAGACGGGGGGATTTCTGCTAGCCAGTTAGACGGACAGAGAACTTTAGTTAGAGCATTAGCACTAATGAAACTAAATGTTTTTACCCTTGATAAATTAATAAAAATAGAAAATGCTGAAAGTTATTACTACAATGCTACTAGTATGGCAGAAATGGCTGGAGACGACGACGTTTACCAGTATCTAGACGACGAAGACGAAGTTGTTCTAACTGTACCACTAGACCTAGACGACCTTTCGGGGGTAAACAAAGAATTTGCCAAAGAAATAGAGGACGCAGATAGTTATGAAGCAATATACGGTATTGCTTTACAATTCTTAAGAGATATTGCTTTTGAAGAAAAATATAATAATGACCTTAAGAATATTGCTAGTAATTATGTATTTGGCGACCCCGAATTAGAGGATATTTTTTCATACAACTACAAGGAATTAAGAGAAGCGTTTGCTACTTATATTGCGTTAGATATATTTGGCAATGAAGAACTAACTATGTATGACGATTTAGACGACGACGAAGACGTAGATATAGAGGAGGCTAGAGATAAAATAATATTTAGCAGTTTGGTAGAAAGAATTAAATTAGATTTAGGGGCTGGTGATTTAGAGATTACAGCAGTCCAATTAGAGGATTATGACGCAGACGAGCAAGAAGAAATATTTGGTAAAGTCTTGGCTATTAAGGACGACGACGGCGATTACTTAGGCAAAATGTCTGACGAAGGGGTACGAGATATTGTTAATGAAATTAATGTGAGAGGAGAATGGATAGATAAATTGCCTAATTTTGCTAATATACTGAGTGGCTTAGTCTATGGATACCAATCAGACGCAGATATATATCAAGATTTAGCAGATATTAACGAGGAAAGATATGTAGACTACTATGGGTTTTCATTTACTAGAAATGAATACATAGACGGCAGACGTTTTACAGTTGCTAGTAATAACAGACTAAACGATATATTGCGAGAGTTGGAGTTAGATAGTGATATGATTGCTAGTGCTAATAAATTACAAGAGATAGCAATGCTAAGATTGTCGCAAGGAGAGCCAGTTTTTGCTTAAGTTTTTTATAAAAAACTTCTATGTAGATTATATAACTAATGGCACTTCAAGATTTTACTGTTATTTACAATCGTGTACCAATTCTTGTAAGAGCAAGGAATAAGAGAGACGCTATAAAAAGGGTTGTTAAAAAGGAATGCGACGGAAAAGACGGTAGTAATGTGCTAAAGAGTGAAAAATATTTAGAGCAAAATATTCTACCCGAGTTAAAAACACTAGCAGACGCGAGTGAAACAATCTATAAATATCAAGACCTTAAAGCGTGTATGTATTTTTTACGCTATGACGCTGACCCACAAATTGTAGAATGCGACGACGAAGATTTCATAGAAACTATTGTAGACTACTCTGAATTTGTTTTAGAAAAATATGGTACAACATTCAGAAGAGAATTAAAAAGACCAAAGAGAGAACAAATTCATTCACCAGCCTACAGTAGAAGTGCTATGGGTAAGAACCCCGAAAAACGTGTAGCATTTTTAGAATTTTGGGATAGATATTATAATGAATATTTTGATAAAGAAAGTGTTTCAGAAACTGCTAAGAAACAAGCCGTAAAAAAAGACGTTGTTTTAAGTCCCGAAGACGACCGTACGATTGACAAAGAGTTTGATTTTAAAAGAAAAGCCCGTGCTAAAGTAGCGAAGAAAGAGAAAAGAAAAACTAATGTTGGGGCTAGATTAAGAACACCTAGTCCCGAACCCGAACTATTTCCTAGTCAATTTCCCCTACCAAGAGACGAAGCGGGTATAGAAGGTAAAAGGTTAATAGACCTAGAAAGAGACTATTTGAGACGCAATGAAGAAGATTTAAGATTAAGACAAGAAGATTTGGCACGCGGAGAAACTAGTAATTTTGTATTCGGTCAATTAGAACGATTACCGACGTTAATAGAACAAAGTAAGCGTAAAATTGCTAAGTTAATTGCTGAAACACAGCCCCAACGTCTAACTACTGGTGAAGTGGCTGTTCCCGAACCCGCTCCCGAACCCGCTCCCGAACCCGCTCCCGAACCCGTGGTTGTACCATATAGTAACGACACCGAAATACTTATAGAAGCCTTTAAGTATTTTAATGTAGACGCAAAACCAATTTTAGCAAATGCTAACAGAGTACCCAACTATTTTAAAACCGAGCAATTTTTTACAGATATGAGTAATTCGCAATCACCAACGGTAATATCAATTAGAGGACAAGGTCCTAGTTTTAGATTGCCCGATAGATTTAACACAGAATATAAACCGCCTAGAGAGACAACTGCTGAAGAGAAACTTAGGAGAATGGAAGAATTAAATTTAACAGACCTAATTCAGAGGCTTAATAATGAGGATTTAAATTATACTAAAGAACAAAGAGCGGAATTAGAGAAAGAGCGGATAAAACTTGAGAAATCCCTAGCAGAAGGAGAGCCAGTACGTGAGCCAAGCCCCGAGCCATTCATAGGACCTAGAGAACTACAAAAGGGATTTGGTATTAGACGTTTACCTAAGCCCGAACCTACTCTTAAGAAAAAATTAAAACTTAAAAAAAAAGCCCCCGAAAGTCTTGAAGATATTGCTAATAAGTATTCTAGAAATTACAAAATACTTAATCCAAAATATGATAGCCTATACAATCAAGCGAAAAAAACAAATATGTTAGAGAGGTTTTTTAGTGACGGAGAGTTAGGAAATCACCTATCCGCAAAACTTAATTACGAGGGCGAATTAAATAAAAAAAAATTAGATATAGAAGCACTGAAAGAAGACGGAAAATATTTAGATAGTCTTGATATAAATATAGAAGATAGAATGGACGAAATTGATAGAAGAGAACTTAACGAGAAATTTGCGGATTTGCTTAGAAAATAATTATGTTCTACCTAAAAGTGCTGTTGGGTCAATAGAAGAACCTTCGCTAGCAGTTGGTTCTTTAGCCAATTCTTCTTGGGCTGTAGGTGGTTTGTCTGTAAGACTGTGAAATAAGGAGTAAAGTCCTAAGCCAGCCCCAGCAAGTTCGCCTACTACTGGTATTGCGTCTAGAGCAGTCATTGCTCCAGCCTCTAATCCTTCACTTCCAATAGCCCCAGCAACTTTACTAGCAGTACCCGATATAGCACTTGTTGCTTTTGGTAATACTTTGCCTATAGCAGAAGCCCCTTCTTCCGCTTCGCCAGCACCAGTGCGGACAAAGGTGGTACTAAGACTTTTACCCCCTTGGTTTCCAATATCTCCCTCCAACGTGTCGGGAACATTATCGTTGCGTCTGCCCGATAAGGCACTATGCCTTGCTGACCCAGCCTCGGGTCCGCCCTCGCTGTCTATTAGGCGGTCTGCTGGTGTAGGACGAGGTGCTGTAGGGTCTGCTACTAGTCTCGCTTGTTGTGGAGTTAGTGGTGCTTGGCGAACGTCGCTTTCTATTTCGTCTGCTCGTGCTACTGGAAAGTTTGTATTACCTTGGAAAGGTGCTTGTCTAGCACCACGTTCAACGAGGTTAGTAAAACCTCTCCCCCCTTTGGCGTTTAAATTTTGTGCTGGGTCTACTTGTGTAGCCGTTGCTTCTTCGGTAGCGGTAGCGGGAGCGGGGACTGGTTCGCTAGCGGGGGCTGGGGTTGGTTTAGTTAACTCCGCTGGTGTGCTAGTTCTTGCGGTTAAAGCATTTCGTGCCTTTTGGGCTTGTTGGGTGGCTAAGCCCCTATAGGCTTTGCGTCCTTGGTGAAATGCTGAACTAAGTGTGCTAACTGCTCCAGTGCCAGCGTTGTAGTGGTCTAATACTTCTTGGTATTTTTCTTGTAATCCTTGGGCTTTTTGACTAGCACTTACGTCGGTACGCTCGTTACCCGCGTCTATATTACTTTTTAAATTATTAGCGTGTTCTTGTAATAAAGAAATGTATGACATTAGATATAAATAGTAAGGATAAAATAATTTTTTGATAAAACTTTTTTACAAAAAGTTTATTAATTCGGCAAAAATTGTGTAGGTGGTTTTCTTCTACGATTTACAACTGGTTTCTCTGTTAATTCTGTTATTTCTTTTTCTACCACTGCGGGCATTGGAGGGTTTGTTAGGGCTAATTTTTTTTGTGCTTTTATTTCCCTTGCCTTGGCTAACTGGTCCCTTCTTTTTTGCTTTCTTATTTCTAACTCTTCGGGGCTTACTTCTTTTTTGGCTTTCTTGGCTGTCGCTTTCGGTTTCGCTTTCACTGGTTTCGGTTCTGTCGCTTTCTTCTTCGGCATTTGATATATTACTGTTAGATTTTTCTTTCTTAGACCAAACCAAATCGTCAAAATTTCTATACATTTCCATATTAGGCACATTCATATAGGTAAAATCCCAATCTTCTTTACGTGTCTCGTTAAATAGCCTTATGAATTCCTTTTCGTCTCCGCCCATAAACGAATAATCGTCTGCTATCTTTTTCAGTTCTGAGTGAGGCAATTCTCCTAATAGAAAGAAGCCTTGTATCTGATTTCTAAGCGTTGACGTTAAAAATTTATAGTACTGTAAACACAGACCTACACATAATCTACCTTCTGTTTCTAAGACTTTAGACCCAATATGTCTATATCTAGTTATCATACTTGTAAAAGCGTCTCTACCATATTTGTTTTGCCTAATACCTTTCTCACTCATAGCGTCGTCAATCAGTAGTAAATACTTTCTATCTTCTTTATCGTTTTCTATCATTGAAAGTATTTCGGCTAACAATGTTTCACTGTATTCTTCAAAGAAAAAGTCAAATTCGTCTATCATATTCTTCTGTTGTGTATCGTTCTTAGCACTCTCACTAATTAATATCCGTACGTCAAAAGCCCCACCGTAGAAGCGTTTTTTAGATAGATACATATTTTGTATTAGTACTGATTTACCACTACGAATACGTCCTAAAAATACGTTAAAGTGTGGTGTGCTAGGGAGGGGATAGAATGATTTGTCTTCACCTAATTTGTCTTCGTCTATCTTAATGGGGTAGATTTTTAGGTCGGGATTTTCTTCTCTATCTGATTTTTTTTTTTGCTGGTACTTATTGTCCTCTTCGTCGCTAAATAAATACTCCTCGCTACTGTCGCTCATTAGTTTATAATAATAAACAATAAATAAATATCTAAATAGATTAGAATAATCTAATGAATGGATATTATTCACACCCTAAAATTGAAATATTAAAAGTGCTACGTACAGATAGAAATAGAAATGCTAACCAAAATTTGTTTCTAAGAATACCAACTGAAGACAATAAGTGGACTGACGAAGAAATATTAGCACATAAAAATAGGCTAGACTTTCAGTCTAGACCAATATGTAGATTTGGAAATACGTGTGATAAATTACAATGTTCTTATCGCCACGAGGATAGACGTGAAATATGTAAAGATTTTAGGTGGTGTACTGAGCCAACGTGTAATAAAATACACCCTACACAAAAATTTTGCGATTACTTAGAATATACAGACAAGGAAATATTGTTAGAGCAAGG
>Ga0181392_1000718_pt1 | contig 12691 bp, 26 predicted proteins | sample 15SPOviralmetaG_FD_130083 | JGI IMG/M metagenome (GOLD analysis project Ga0181392, IMG submission 130083) | Marine viral communities from the oligotrophic San Pedro Time Series (SPOT) site, San Pedro Channel, CA, USA - 15 SPOT_SRF_2010-09-15 | ecosystem: Environmental > Aquatic > Marine > Strait... | reverse complement strand
ACTAATTAGTCGCGTAGACGATTTTTCTACAAATGAAAATTAATCTTTGGTACTCTAAGAGTATGAGTCAATGGAGATGGACTCTCTGTGAAGAATCTAAGAATGGTGTTACGAAAGTAGAACAACATGCCGGACAACGTAAGGAATTGTGGGACGCAATGAATGATGTTGTCAATACAATAGAGTATATGTTAGAAGAAAAATTATAAATAACTGAAAAATGAAGACGTATAAAGAATTATACAATGGAAAATATAAGGATTAGGTGTCGTTCCTGCGGAAAAGAATTAGAAGGACACTCAAGTAAGACAGTTTCTTGTGGTTGTCCTAACACAGCAACTATTCGTGGTGATAAGATTTCTGCAGTTGATTTTTCGAATATTGTTATGTTAAACTCTTATCAGCCTAAAAATAAAAAAGGAGTTCTTTCGACGGAAGATATCCTATGGCAAGAACAGAGAAAGCAACGCAAAGTTCGTAAAATGAATTTTGATGTCAGGTAATATTAGGAAATCAAAATAAGTTGACAAATTCAAATTAGTAACTATTATATCTAATATGCATTTCAATCTAAAAACCATGGACGAGCACACTTATAATAATTGGGTGAAAGTCAAAGAGACTTTTGAGTCATCTGGAAATACCAATAATTTCTTTTATCAGAGAGCATGTGCTATAGTTGGTGGAGCACCAGATCCTATTGATAAAATGATTAAACAAGATAATGGAACATCTAATAGATGAAATAAAATCAGAACATTATGTCACTCAAAAAGAGTGTCAGGAGATAATTAACAATGCTATTCGGAGACACAATAGAAACGCAGGTATTATCAGCATGTGTGTTGGGTGGGTTGTCTTATCTTTATTTGCTGAGGGCCTTCTCAGATTGATTGGAGTTATTCCACCACTATTACCATAGTTATAAATTAAAATGTAGGAGAATTTTATGAAAGTTGGAATGATTGGTTTGGGTCGTACTGGTGAAGGTATGTCCCGTCGTATGATTGAGAAGGGAATTGAAGTTTGGGGTTATAGTAGCACTAACTATGAGAATGCCTGTGGACAATATGAAGCAGGATACATTAGTGGATGTGTAACTTCTTTAGAGTATCTTGTTCGAGCAGTTAAATCTGATGGTCTTAGATACACTAGTGCCGGAAAAATTCCTGGTATCTTTCAAATTACTCTTCCAGAGCAAAAGGTAGAAGACACACTTGATGAGTTACTACCATTACTTGAGGAGGGTGATATTATTATTGATTTCAGTACCACAGATATAAGAACATGTCAGGAACTGGAACTGTACTGTTCTAAGTTAGGTATTTTATATATTTTCTCTGGGGTATATGGAGCACATGTTGCTATTGATGCTTGTTCTAAAATTTTCCAATCACTATCACCAGGAAATATAATATGACTTTAGCAGATGTCTTACTCTGGGGAACAATACCCTTTCTATGTGCCACCATCTATTTCAGGCACAGAAAAGGTGAAAATATCTACTATGAAAGTGACAAATATGACGGAAATGGAACAGCGCATTAAGATGAGGTATGCGTTTGCCATGTCTTCATTTGGTAGAATGTTTTTACCTCATGGTATAACACCAGATATGAGAGAATTATGTAATGAATGGTCTCAAATTGAACAGCAACCACCCCGTGGAGATTTATATCAAGTTGATCGTTACTTTTTAGAACTATGGAAAACATGGTCATTGCCTTCATAGTATTTTATTCTTTAATCGGTTTATTTCTTTTTATCCTTTCAATTTTACAAGAGTAATGTTACAGTTTGCTAGGTTTTGTGGAACAGTATTAAACAATCCATGGGGTTGTGGATTTTTGGCATGGTGTCTTGTCTTTGTTCCTATTATAGGAATGTGGGCAGTCCACAAATATAACTGGCAGCACTGGGCACCATTTGACAGAGGGCACCAGAGGTAGTATAATATATGAGTTGAGAAATCAACTGCGGTGTTCACCTTTGGTAGGTTCAGGAGCAGCGGCGATAGGAACCTACTTTTACTTGACTACATAATCACTATACTGTATAATACACAGGTAATCAAAACGGACAATGGCACTGACTGAAAAATTCAAAACCAAAGATTTAGATACTCTTCGTAATGCCGCAAAAGGTGAAATTTTCTTAGATGTAAAAAGTCCAAAATTATTCAAGAAGGTTCGTAAATATTATGAATCTAATGGAGTAATTTTTTCTGGTGATCCACTTGATGATTACGAAATCATGATGGACTGTTTGTATTCTGATCTAAAAATTTCTGTTGAGGTTGTTTGATTATAGTCATGGAAAGACTTTAAAAACCCTGGTGGAGTCATTATGACCCTCTTATGAGTTTACGGCATCTCTCAAATGCCGTTGGTGCGGGTGGGTTACTACCGTCCAGTTTCTTGCTTCTGGTCAAAGAGTAAGTGGCGTGCATGGCAAGACCTTATGGGGAGAGTTGCATAAACTCTCCTTTTTTGTTGTAATATGCTTCGCAGTCCTTTTGATGCTGTAGATCAACTTCTTAAAAGGATTAATAATTTAACTTTTGAAGACTCTGGTTCTTTTATAAAAATTTAGAAAATGATAAAAATTTATAGATGTGATATTCCTCAACATCACGACTCTTTTTTAGAGATGTTGGATATGTGGGAGGAAAGGGGATATGTTGAAACAGAATCTGTAGATGGACATGTTCATTGGGTAAATGATGAGAAAACATTTTTGCTTTGGCATTGGCCAAGAGTTGATGAACCTTGGAAACAAGTTCCTCCATTCAAAATAGGTTTATTTGGTAATGTAGTTCCGGATCATCCACAATGTATTCCCTGGACATTTTTTGCTAGAAGTCCTAGACGATTAGATAAAATTGCCAAATCTGATTTACCTTCTTATAATGATAGAAGCATCACTTCAATTTTTATGGGAAAGGTTGAAAATCAAATTCAAGCAGTAGGTAGAAATAATTATGATTGGAGTACTGGTATAGAAGACTTTTATATGAGCCAAGGTTCTCCGGGTTCATACAAATATACTAAAGAACAATACTTAGAAAGATTATCTCAGGCAAAATTTGGTCTTACTCTTCCTGGTTATGGTCCAAAGTGTAATAGAGACATTGAACTTATGGGTGTAGGTACGGTTCCTATTGTTGCTCCTGGTTGTGATGTTAAAAAATACCATGAACCATGGGTAGAAAATGTTCACTACATAAGTGTAGAAAGTCCAGAAGAGATTCGAGATAAAATTTCTGTAATTACTAAATCTGAATGGCAGGAAATGCACAAAGAATGTAGAGCATGGTATAATAGAAATGCTTCAACGGATGGTTCTTTCAAACTAACTGAAAAACTTATTGAAATGTATACATGAAATTTTTAACTTTTTTGAATTCTGGGTGCCATGATATTTGTTTGAATATGTTGAAGTCCGCTGAGAACGTGGGCATTAATATGGATGACTTTATTATTGCATGTATGGATAAAGATGTTTATAAGTCTTTTATTCTTGAGGGATATAAAGGTGCTTTCCTTTATATGAATAGTGATCTAAAAGAATATCAGGATTGGACATTTAATAGTAATAGTGGATTTAGGAATGTAGTTAGACATAAATGGAAAATTATTAGTCAGGTTCATAAAGAACATCCCAATCTTATGTGGGTTGATACTGATATTGTATTCAAAGAAAATCCTGTAGAAATTCTTACAGGTCATGATGAAGTACTATTTCAAACTGATACTCCTGGGTCTACAATCTGTACTGGATTTATGGTATTTAATGAGACTCCTGAGTGTCGTCAATTGATTGAAGAGTGTGGTGCTGATGAAAGTGATGATGATCAATTGATTATGAATCGTATTGGTCTTTCTAAATATCATGAACACATTGCTCTTTTATCGGAAGATTTGTTTCCTAATGGCAATGTTTATTATCAGCAAGATAGAAAAGAAAATGCTATGATCGTTCATAATAATTGGATGGTTGGAGTAAAAACCAAAATTAGTAAGTTTAAGGAGGAAGGATTGTGGTTGATTTGAGTAGTATACAATTAAAGTGTTTTGGTAGTGAATATGGACATTGGTGTTTTATTCCACATGATAATCTTCAAAATTGTTTAATCATTGGTGGAGGGGTCGGTGAAGATATTTCATTTGATGTGGATTTTGCTTCTGAGTATGATGCAACTGTAGTTCTTTATGATCCTACTCCAAGATCTATTAAACATTTTAAAACTGTTAGTGAGAATTTTGGCAAAGAATCTACTATTGATTATGTTTCTGGGGGAGATCAACCTGTAGAAGTATATGATCTTTCTAATCTATCTGAAACAAATTTTCTTTATAAGAAATATGCTCTTTGGAATGAAGAAACAAAAGTAAAGTTTTTTGCACCATTTAATTCAAATCATGTTAGTCATAGTATTTTGAATTATCAAAGAGATTATGATATGAATGATAGTAATTACATTGAAGTTGACACAATAAAACTATCTAATGAAATTAAAAAATTAGAAACTTTTCCATCTATTATAAAATTAGATATTGAAGCTGCTGTTTTAGAAGTATTGGAAGATTTATTTGATAATAATATTTTTATAGATCAAATATGTGTTGAATATGATGAGCATCATAATCCTAATAATACAAGTATGAATAGAATTAAGAAGATGAACAACCTGTTTGAAACTAATAATTATAAGTGTATACACCAAGAGTATTCAAATTACTTATTTGTACATAAAAACTTTCTTGAAAAATTATGAATTTAATTATTGAATATTTTAACTCTCGTAATCATATGAGAAATGGAGAGTATCTTTACTGTCTCCATCAAAATCTTGCCAATGAATATATTGATAAGGTTTATATTTTTGTGGAAGATGATGCTGAACTTAATTTTGATTCTCCTAAAATTCATAGAATAGTAAGAAAAGAAAGACCATCATATAAAGATCTTTTTGATTTTTGTAATGAAAATCTTAAAGAACAAATTTGTGTAGTTGCAAATGCAGATATTATTTTTGATGATACTCTTCGATTCTTCAAGAGTCTTAATATGGAAAAACAATTTTATGCATTGAGTCGATGGGAAATATCTACTACAGATGGTAAGAACTGGGAGGTTGAACCATTTGATAATTCAGCATCACAAGACTCTTGGATTTTTAAAACTCCAATACCAACATGTAATGCTATGAATTATACGATGGGTAAACCTGGTTGTGATAATAAGATTATATATCATATGAGAGAACTTGGACATACTTGTCGTAATCCTGGCAAGAAAGTAGTTACGATTCATTTTCATCTTACTAACTTTAGAACTTATGATGTAAGAACTGATAGAGTTCCTGGTCCTTATTTGTTAATTGCACCGGTAGATAATTTTTCGGGTCAATCAGTTTATATTGATATTGACGGATTCGATGAGCAAGGTAGAGCATACATTATACAAAAAAGTGGTGAATAACACAGAGAGGGGCTTGACCCCTCTTTATTTTTCCTATATAATACTGTAATGTTTCTTCACAAAACTCAAATGACTGTAACAACTGAAGACGGTGGACGCACAAACATGTGGGCCACCGAACCCCGCATGTACGTTGATCCATCCTATACTGAGAAGTATGGTCTTGAGACATATGCAGAACGTGCAGAGAAACTCAATGGACGCACAGCAATGATTGGATTTGCTGCTGCTTTGGTCTCTTATGCTACGACTGGTAGTGTGTTCTTTTTCGGACTTTTCGGTTTTTGAGTACTTGACAATGCATCAAATCTTGTTTACAATGACTAGTATTGCCTTCTTCGTATTGTTGGCATATTCCATCGAAAAATTATCTGAAACTTACTAATGGACTTTAACGTTACTTTCCGTAATTCTGATGGCGCAGAAACAACTGTCATATGTCAAGATGATCAATATCTTCTTGATGCTGCCGAGGAGGGTGGTGCTGACATAAACTACTCTTGCCGTGCAGGTGCCTGTTCATCTTGTGCAGGTAAGATTGTATCGGGTACAGTAGATCAAAGTGATCAATCATTCTTGGATGACGATCAAATTGAAGAAGGGTTTGTGCTCACTTGTGTTGCATATCCAACTTCTGATGTTATAATTGAAACTGAACAAGAAGAGAAACTCTACTGATGCACGGAAGTCTTGAACCAGAAGATCGAGTAATGGATGCTCCATCTGTTTATGAACAAGTTTCTTCTCTTGCCCAAAAATATGGGTGGGAAGAAGGTGATAACATCGTAGTTGAAATGGCAGGAACTCAAGTCTCTGGTATCGATGTTGGTGAAGTCTATAACAAAAAATGGCAATCACCTATCGGTACTCGTAAGTATAACAAAGAAGCATTCATTGTTATTAAAAATCTCACAAGAGATCCCTTTGATCCTTCTAAACCCATGGATAGAGAGCACAAACCTCAACATCCATATGAATCAGTAAAGAATGTTTAATCCAAATCAACTCTATGATGATATGGAGAGATTAAATGCCCTATACGAAGAACTCTGCTGGGCACATGACGATACATTAGTATTCACTCATGAAAATGGTAGAGTCATTATTTACAATAAAACACAGGAACAAAAACAATGAACGAAAGAGCAGAACGTATTAATGGTTGGGCAGCAATGATTGGTATTATTGCCGCAATGGGATCATATGCCCTAACTGGCGACCTGATCCCTGGAATTTGGTAAAATGATGTTATTAGCAACCTTTTTGTTGGGTGCTTTTATAATTCATTCAGTACTCACGGAAAATATTGATGATGATGATGACCATTTTGATAGTGGTATGTTGATACCAAAACAAAACCCAATTCAATAATAGACAAAAAAGACTTTACTCTATATACTGAGTAGAGTCTTTTTTTATGATATGCCGAAGAATCAATTGAACAAGGATGAACTGATATGTCATGTTCTTAAGCTCAAGCATGAAGTCGATACAGAATCTAAAGCAGTCTGGCAGAAAGAAAAAGATTTAGCACATAAATATCTCAATAAGGTGTTGGATAGAATCCAAGAATATCGATACTAGGGCTTGACGGAACTTTTAAAAACCTGTATGATAGACGGGTCTTCGGGACACCACCTCAAAACACTCTCAACAAGGGGGGTTGACAAGGACGGCAAACCGTAGTATACTAAATAAGTCAGCAAGTTAAGAAACCAACACATTTCTTAACTGTTCGTAACACCCCTCAAACCAAGACCTCTAGGGTGTCTAAACACGTCTTTCATATCCCAGACTTAGGGTGTCTGGGAAATAGTAACTCCACCATTCCCTGATGGTCTTACTTCTTTGTTCAAACAATGACAACAACTCTTTCAAGGCAACAATCTACATCCCCATGGCAAAATTTTTGTGAGTGGGTAACTTCAACAAACAATCGTCTTTATGTCGGTTGGTTCGGTGTACTGATGATTCCAACACTGTTGGCAGCAACTACCTGCTTCATTGTTGCATTCATCGCAGCACCTCCCGTAGACATTAACTAATCGGTGTCCCTTACTCGTAAGAGTATTGACGAAACTGGGTGAATTGCTGGAAACCGAAAGGCAATCAGCAGCCAAGCCTTAGGTACACCTAAGGAAGGTTCAGAGACTACCTGAGGAATAAAGTTTCCTTAATAACAGGTTTAAGTGCCCAGCCCCTTCAATAAAAATGAAGGGTGAAGATATAGTCCACATATCTACTGTTGACGAAAGTTTGCTATACCTGTGTAAATAATACAGAATACGCAAAACGAGCAAATAAAATTCGTCAACAGAAGCAACCTAAGTCTAATGATATGGTTGTTTGTTAGATGTAGGCGACGGGATTCGTGAACCCGTAGCAGGTTCACTCATGTATGGCAACAACATCATTTCTGGTGCAGTTGTTCCAAGTTCTAATGCGATTGGATTGCATTCGTAAAGGAGTGCCTTATATCAGTAATGGTATAAGAAAATCGGGTGAATTGCTGGAAACCTAACCCAGTAAAAGGGTAAAAGTGTATAAATAGTAATATGGAAAACACTTCTATCCCAATGACTATCTACGAACAGTTTACTGAGTATTGTAAATCTGAAAACTTTGATAGTCAGTACTATGAAAAACACCATATTGTTCCCAAACATTCTGGTGGTACTGATGATAAAGAAAATCTAATTTACTTACCTCCTCATATCCATACTCTTTCTCATTATTATCGTTGGTTGACATTTCAAGAAATAGGTGACAAAGTTGCTTATGAGATGAGATGGAATCAAGATATAGAAAGTGTGAAACTTCGTTCTCAACTTGCTGTTGAAACTAATAAAGAAAAAGGCAATCTTTTTTGGAATAGTGAATGGCAAAGAGAACAAGGACTAAAAGGTGGAACAAAAGGAGGTTCTGCTAATACTCAAAACCAGTTTATTGCTAGACAGAAAGTTGGTAAAACTTATGGAAAGCAAGTTGGTCTTTCAAGGCAAAAAAGTGATTTGGTAGAAATGCTAAAACACTCAACTACTTGGAAACATAAAACTGGAAAAACTGTTATTCTTCCTCCACAAGAAAGTGTAACTAAACTTTGTGAAGAACTTCAAGATATTGAATATTTTGATACTCCAAACAAATCACTTATAGGAAAACTTCTTCGTGGTGAAAAGAAACAACTTTATGGATGGTCTTTTACTGGTATGGCAATCAGCAGCCAAGACACAGACGATACTTCTGTGTAAGGTTCATCGACTAGTCGGTTGGTCAAGCGTGACCTGTAATACGACATTAGCGCCCGACACCCTCAATTTAGGGTGATGATATAGTCAGCACCATAAGGAAACTTATGGGTTATGTGTTCTATCCAATCTGGGAAGCAGCATCACTCGACGAGTGGTTGTATAATGGTGGTCCTTTCCAACTCGTAGTCTTCCACTTCCTTATTGGCATCTACGCCTACCTCGGTCGTGAGTGGGAACTCTCATACCGTTTAGGTATGCGTCCATGGATCTGTGTTGCTTACTCTGCACCAGTTGCAGCAGCATCCGCAGTGTTCTTAGTCTATCCTTTCGGTCAAGGTTCTTTCTCTGACGCAATGCCACTTGGCATCTCAGGAACATTCAACTACATGTTGGTCTTCCAGGCTGAGCATAAATAATATTGTGCTCGTAAAACCAAGTGAATTGCTGGAAAGCTAAATCTAATGTACAAAAACTCTGACAAACACAAACTTGAGAAGATGGAGCAAACTCTCCGTCTAATTGAGAGTAGACGTCATGAGTTTGTCTTTGGAGAATACGAAACTAAATCCTGCGCCTTAGTAGTTATGTGCCCCGACCACGGGGTTATTGAAACTACCTTTGATAACTACAGAAGATCAAAAACAGGTTGTAAAAAATGTGGGAAGCTTGCCATTGGTGACGCCCACAGAGGGAAAGTCGTATCTCTGGAGTCCAGAATAAAACTAAGTGAAACAATCAAGAAAAATAGATCACTGAAACCTAGAACTCCAAATGAGTGGAGAGCTACTGTGGATTACAGAGAATGGAGAAAAGAAGTTAGGTCTTCTTGGAACCATGAATGTGCAATAACTGGAAAGAGAGGAACTCTTGACAGCCACCACTTATTCACGGGATCCGTTTGGACTGATTGGGCATTTGATACGAGAAACGGAATACTCCTGTGTCGGTCGGCACATTGGATGTTTCACAAACACTTCGGATCAAAGAAAAACACTTTAGATCAATTTTTAGAGTACTTAGACATGCTAATCAGCAGCCAAGTCCCGCTGGAATGCGGGAAAGGTTCAGAGACTAGGCCATACGATCCAGAACGGATTATGAAGACCCAAGAGCGCTTGGCCCAACTCAAAAACGAGTTGGTGATGATATAGTCCGACACTCCGACGAAAGGCGGAGAGTTGAGGATAAAGAGCCTCAACATAACTGATGAATATTCTCATGCATCCTTTCCACATGCTTGGGGTGGCTGGTGTATTCGGTGGTTCACTGTTCAGTGCAATGCACGGTTCTTTGGTTACATCTTCACTCGTCCGTGAGACGACTGAAACAGAGTCACAGAACTACGGCTACAAGTTCGGCCAAGAAGAAGAGACCTACAACATCGTTGCAGCTCATGGCTACTTCGGTCGCTTGATCTTCCAATACGCCTCCTTCAACAACTCACGTTCCTTGCACTTCTTCCTTGCTGCATGGCCTGTTGTTGGTATCTGGTTCACCGCACTTGGTGTTTCTACGATGGCTTTCAATTTGAATGGCTTCAACTTTAATCAGTCCGTCATTGATGGTCAGGGTCGTGTGCTCAACACATGGGCAGACGTATTGAACCGTGCCGGTCTTGGTTTAGAAGTGATGCACGAGAGGAACGCTAGATTTGTTGGTGTTCTTGCCTAGTAATAGGCATTAGTAAAATCGGGTTAAACGGGGAAACTCTCAAGTAGACAATCCCGTACCAAGTCAGAAAGGGTTTAAGTTTTCTGAAAGGTCTAACGACTAGGTAGTGAGTCCCAACAATAATCTACCCACGAATGCCCGACTCCTTAATAGACATAAGGATGAAGAGATAGTCTGAACTTGCTGGTGACAGTAAGAAGTAAAGAATAAAGAGTCTTTACGGTAACACAATTGCACAACTTCCCTCTTGACCTGGCATCAGCAGAGTCTACTCCTGTAGCACTTACTGCTCCTTCCATCGGTTGAGTTAGTTAGAAAAACTGAATACATCAAAGAGAGACCTTTACGGGTCTCTTTTTTTATAAATAATTATGGGAAGTTATGAGTAACCTAATGGATTTACATAAACTTGTAGTTGAAGAATGTGAAAGAAGAGGATTAGATCTTGTGCATCTCCCAAAAAAACTTGTTCGTCGTTCTACTGATGTGACTGTAAGTTGTCCTTGTTCAGGACAAAGAAATATGAGCATAAGAAACTTTATTGCTGTGGCAGAAAAAGGTGATGAAGCATTCTGTTGCAAAAGAAAATCTAAACTGGGTAAAAATAATCCAGCATTTGGAAAACCAACTTGGAATGCTGGAACTGTCGGTGTATCAAAGAGTTATGGATTCTTTGGATTTAAAGAGGAATGGTCTGATAGAGAGGATTATTTGTATTTTATTGAGACCATTTATGGAACTTATAAGATTGGTAGATCATTTAATGGAATAAAATACAGATTTACTGAAACTGTAAAAGAACTTGGAGAATGGAAAGCATCGCATAAAGAAGTTTTTGAATGTGAAAGATATATTTTGGGCACTTATAAGCAGTATCAAAAAAAGATTGATGGTATAATTGGTGGGTCTGAACATTTCACAAAAGATTTGCCAATAGATGATGTTATAAGTTATGCAAATACTTTTTTGTAGGAGACAATACCCATATTCTCCAAAGTATGATAGGATATCTAAATAATTAAAAAAAGAAAGATGAAATCTTATAAAGAGTTCATAACTGAAGCAGATAAAAGAATACAACTGATAAGACTTCATCATGGATCTGATGAAGACTCAGTAGCATCAATCAAAAAAAGTGGTCCTAGACCTTCTCCTAAGGGAAGTGAAGGACCAGGACATTATGTGACTCCAGATAAAAAGAAAGCAAATAAATATGCTGAGTTTACTTCCAATCAAAGAAAGAAGAAACCAGCAGTAGTATCTTATAGAGTGCCGAAGAAATCAATCTCTAAGACAGATACTATTCCAAAAGGACTTACATCACAAAAGAAAACGACAGCAGAGAAACCAGTTGTAAGAAACACAAGGACTGGTCATGTTGCTATGGATTCTGATTATGCAAACAAGAGAATGATTCGCAAAACAGAACCAATCATCCGCAGAAAGAAAAAATAATCTAAGTATAAACTCTTAGGCATAAATTTTTGTTTCTGAATTGTATTGATTTACACACAAATCATCTACATAGTAGTAGAATTGGAGAGTTGAGTAAAGTTCTAATCTTTATTATGAGTAAATTTATTCTTGGAGGTTACTATGCATAATCTTATATCCTATAATCAATTAGCAGGATGGAAAGAAAGTTTTAAAAGTTTTGGTAAAACTCTAAACATAAACATGGAGGAATCAGATCTAATTAATGACTATTACAATTGTCTAATTGAGTGTGATGATAATCAGTCATCATGTAAACGTATCTGTCGAGAGGTTCTTAGGGAATAAATCATATGGTATTAACTAAATATTAATGAATTAGGGACTCTGATGAGTCCTTTTTTAATGGTTGAATATGAGTAAAAAGAAGAAGAGTAAATCACTTTGGAGATTGTGGTGTAAAGCACTTGGACAGAAAGCATCTGATTGTGATAGAGAATCTGATATTGTTGCCATCATCCGAACATTTGTTTTTCTTACATATCTCATTACCAATATTGCAATCGTTTCAAATGCAGTAAGACATTGGAATGATAATGAATTATCTAATCAGGGTTTCACAACACATCCAAATTACCCAGACATAAGAATGTGATAGATAGATTACTTGCAAATACCTAATGAGATTTCTTTTTGCACTTCTTGCTACACTCTTTCTTGCCGCACCCGCATGGGCTATTGATGTTACAATGGGTTCTGGTGGAAACTTGATTTTTGACCCATCGGATGTTACAATAAATGCTGGAGATACGATTCACTTTGTGAATAATATGCTCCCACCCCACAATATT
>Ga0181392_1000717_pt1 | contig 12692 bp, 13 predicted proteins | sample 15SPOviralmetaG_FD_130083 | JGI IMG/M metagenome (GOLD analysis project Ga0181392, IMG submission 130083) | Marine viral communities from the oligotrophic San Pedro Time Series (SPOT) site, San Pedro Channel, CA, USA - 15 SPOT_SRF_2010-09-15 | ecosystem: Environmental > Aquatic > Marine > Strait... | reverse complement strand
CACCGATATGTTTAACCCACTGCCTTCTATTGGTAGAGCCTATAATCCAGCTGGTATGGTAGCAGGCAACATCAACACTGGTGCAGCCTTAGCAACTGGTGGCGGCTCGTTAGCAGCACAGATACCTCTCGTAGTTGGTGGTCGTGCTATAGATGCAGTCACTGGACGCAGGTCCAAGGTTAATCGTTTTGTCAAGAAGAACCGTAAAGGCGATGGTCTTGCTGATCCTACAGCTCCAGAGGCTCGTAATCTCACGCAAGAAACTAAAGATCGTAGAGCTGCGCAATTAGCAATTGATGCTCAAGACAGATTGGACAGGAGAAACGCGGCAGATGCCAGACGCGATGCAAAAGACGCAAATCGTGCGGCAAAAGAGCGTGTAAAAGATGCTGAAAAAGCTGCAAAGGCACGGCAGCAAGCTGATGATGACCTCCGCAAGTTCGAAGAGGGCCAAAAGCAAGACTTCTTCAATGAGGAAGAGGCCAAGCGGAATGCACAGCAGTATGTCAATGGTGAGCGCCCACTTCCTAAGTCTCCTCGTGGCATAGTCCACTCTGCAATCTTTGAGACTTACGGTTCGCAACGGCGATCAGTAGCTGAACTTGATGCTGACATTATGAAGGCACTCGATGAAGTTCTGGCTGCACCATCCACCACTGTTGAGCGTAAGAGAGCTATCGTTGCCTATAAACAGTCACTCACGAGTGGTAAAAGTGTTTTAGACGGTAGTCCTCTCAACGATGTTACCTCTCTCATCCGGTCAAAATCTCTTAACTTTGAGTCAAAACCAAAGAAGAAGGTAACAAAACTGTCTGCTGCGAAAGAGGCGGGTAAGATTGCCAACCAAGAGGCCCTTGCTGACCTCAAAAAAGCGATGGACAGTGATACATCAATAAGAGCTGAAGATAGGGGTGTCCTAGACAAAGCATTTAATGAACTATCTGGCCCATTGGGTAAGAAGCCAATGAAGACGGTCAATAGGATAGCAAAAGAGGCTAACCGCGATCTGATGAACACCAGCCTCTTCGATAAGTACCTAAAGCCTTACATTGATCGTGTGAAGGAACAGCAAGAAGACTACCAGAAAACGGTAGGCTTTGACCTCTCTGGTGCTGAGTAACTCAAGGAAGCAAACAGTGAATAAGACAGCATTTGACTTGGTGCCCTTCTTACAGGGCATCGAAGCTATAAAGGCGTCTAGCCTCAGTAGTTCTGACAAAGACAAGGTACTTGCAGAGATGGCAGCGGCACTACCAGCCCCTGTGTTCTGTAAGTCCTGCCCAACGACCCTCAAGATCATTGGAACATTAGTAGGAGTAGCAGATGCCAGTGCCCAAAGTACCAAGAAAAAAGGCACCGAAGAAAGAGTTGACCCACCCAAACAGGGCGACCCCAAAAGCAAACAACTACTTCACAAACCTAATGAAAACCGAAGAGGGAAGGGCGCTAAGAAAGCAGTGGTCAACAAAAAAGCGTAAGAACGGGGGAAGACCACAGGGAACACCTGATGGCTACACCCTCGAAATGATTACGCCGATCAGGAAACAGGCAAAAGCAGATGCTGAAAGGATCGTAGCAATCATGGCCAAAGAGAATGAGATAGATGATGTGTATGCCATTGAGGCACTCAAGGCAGCAGTCGAAATCATGCGTGAACCGGGGCAAAACCGGGACCGCCTAACAGCAGCACGAATGGTCTTGGACTTTACCAAGACTAAGCCTGCCGCAAAGAGCGAAGTTACTATCGGTAAAGCCGAGGCATTTCTGGAGTCGCTCTTAGTAGTCACTCCAGAGGATGAGCAAGCCGAAGATGGACAAGAGACTTAAAGTAGTACGCCGCAAACTATACGATGACTTTGACTTTTATAGTAAGTCAGCCCTAAAGATCAGAACCAAGGACGGTGACATCGCGTCACTCAACTTGAAGCCAGCCCAGCGCATTCTCCAGAAGGCCGTAGAGGACCAGATGGAGACTGAGGGCAAGGTTCGCATCATTATCTTGAAGGCCCGACAGCAGGGTCTATCGACCTATGTAGGCGGCTATCTGTACTTTAACGTGTCCCAACGTAAAGCCTGCAAGGCTATGGTTGTCACACACCACTCCGACAGTACCCGTGCCCTCTTCGACATGACCAAGAGATACCACGAGAACTGCCCTGAGTTACTCAAGCCTCACACTAAGTATAGTTCTCGCCGGGAACTTACGTTTGATGTCTTAGACAGTTCGTTTGTGGTTGCCACAGCTGGTGGTGAGAGCATTGGTCGAGGTGAAACTCTTACCCATGTTCATGCCTCAGAACTTGCCTTCTGGCAGAAGTCTACCGCTCTGGAGAACTGGAACGGTATGACACAGGCTGTACCCAACAAGAAGGGCACTGCCATCTTTGTCGAAAGCACGGCCAATGGTGTCACTGGTATCTTCTATGACCTCTGGAAAGGTGCCGTAGAGGGAACCAATGGCTATGTGCCAGTGTTTATCCCTTGGTATATTGATCCTGAGTATCGGGAGCCTGTACCTGAGAACTTCGAGCGGTCCCCAGAGGAGGAAGAGCTGTGTGAGAAGTATGACCTAGACGATGAGCAACTTATGTTTCGTCGCCGCAAGGTTGCACAGAACGGCATCGACCTCTTTCGACAGGAATATCCCGCAGAGCCAGAAGAAGCCTTCCTGACAACTGGACGCCCTGTGTTTAACCCAGAGGGCCTACAGGAAAGTCTAGCAGAAGCCGCAGAGCCTAAGCAGAGGCTTGCGCTGGAAGGCGATGACTGGCTTGAGAATGTCAGAGGAGAACTGACGCTCTATCGCACTCTAGACCCCGGCGAACAGTACACAATCGGTGCTGATGTCGCCATGGGTGTCAGAGGCGGTGACTTCTCAGTTGCTCAAGTATTAGACAGCAAGAAACGACAGGTTGCGACCTATCGTGCCCAAGTTCATCCAGATTACTTTGCTGAGGTACTCTACAAGCTAGGTGAGTTCTTTAACTTTGCCTACATCATCGTAGAGAACAACAGTCACGGTATCTTGACGTGTACTCGTCTTGGTAAAGACATGGCTTACCCCAACTTCTACACAGAAGTGCAGGTAGACAAGCTAACAGACAAAGAGACCATTAAGTTGGGCTTTACTACCACTGCCAAGACAAAACCCCTGATTATTGATGAACTCAGGGCCTCAGTTCGAGAGGGAACAATCGAACTCAACGATAAGGTCACTATCCGAGAGATGCTTACTTACATCGTCACCCAAAGCGGGGGCATGGAAGCTGAAGCCGGGTGTTTCGATGACTGCGTAATGTCTTTGGCCCTAGCAAACCACATACATGAGGGTGCTTGGGAGCCAATAGAGGCAGTCGATGATTATTACATTGAGATGGTTTAGACATGAAATCAAAAGAAGAATACCAAGCCATTGATGACGAAAAGATCGTATCAATCGTAGACACCAACCTTCGCCGTTCCATAGGCTACTACGACAGCGAGTTATCAAAAGAGCGCCGCAAGGTGATGGACTACTACAGCGCCTCACTGCCACGCCCAGCGCACGATGGTAACAGCAAGTATGTCAGCCAAGATGTGTATGACGCAGTAGAGAGCATGAAGGCTGCACTTCTGGAAACCTTCAGCACAGGCAACAAGACCCTACGCTTTACACCGCAAGGTGCCGAAGATGTACCAATGGCAGAAGTCTGCACAGAGTACACAGACTATGTGCTGCACCGTCAGAACAACCTCTTCGAGACAATGCAGACAGTCATACATGATGGTCTCATAGCTCGTGCTGGTATCTGTAAGGTCTACTGGTCCAAGCAGTCTGAGAGCCACATCGAAGCAGTAGAAGACTTGACTGAGGATGAGCTGGACGCACTACTTGCCCAAGACAACGTAGAGATCGAAGAGATCGTTGAGGATGAGTATGGTATCTCCAGCGGTGAGCTGCGTGTGTATCGTGATACATCCCAAGTCAAAGTAGAGGCTATCGCTCCCGAAGAGTTCCTCATTGAACCACAAGCCAAGTCTCTTGATACTGTCAGCTTCTGTGCGCACCGTACCAAGAAGTCTATCTCTGACCTCATTGAGATGGGCTATGATGAAGACGTAGTAGCTAAAATCTCTGACAACGAAGACACAGACTTCGACAATGACCCAGAGATACTATCGCGCTTTGATGACATTGGTGCAGATCGTGGCTTCAACGACAAAGGCTACCAGCGCCAGACACGACAGGTAACTGTAGTCGAGGCTTACATTGAGCTGGATGTAGAGGGCACAGGTACAGCCGATCTGTACCGTGTAGTCAAAGCATCAAACATTCTACTAGAGAAAGAGATGGTCAGCCGCCGCCCCTTCGTGGCTTTTGTACCTCTGCCGATCCCACATGCTTTCCACGGCAACAACTTTGCTGACAAGCTCGTGGGTATCCAGAATGCTCGTACAGTTCTGACACGCTCCATCCTCGACCACGCTATGGTCACAAACAACCCACGCTACACTGTAGTCAAAGGTGGACTTACGAACCCTCGTGAGCTTATCGACAATCGTGTTGGTGGTATCGTCAACGTCACAAGACCTGATGCTATCTCTCCGATGCAGCAGGCCTCTCTGAACCCGTTTGTATTCCAGACCATTCAGATGCTTGACGAAGACAAAGAGGATACTTCTGGTGTGTCTCGCCTATCGCAGGGCCTCAACAAGGATGCCATAAGCAAGCAGAACTCAGCTGCTATGGTTGAACAGTTGGCCACTATGAGCCAGCAGCGCCAGAAGATCATTGCTCGTAACTTCGCCAACAACTTCTTGAAGCCTCTGTTTACTCTTGTCTACCAGCTAGTCGTAGAGAACGAGAGCGAAGAGAAGATCGTAGAGTTGGCTGGTCGTTATGTGCAGATCAACCCTGCCCAGTGGACTGACAAGCGAGATGTGCAAGTCGAGTTCCACCTTGGCTATGGCGACCAAGAGACCATGGTACAGAAGTACCTGGCTTTCCACACCCTCTTCTCACAAGACCCAACACTGGGTCAGATGTATGGCCCCGACAAGAAGTTCAAGATGTTGGCTGCTGTACTTGAGAAGTCTGGTATCAAGAATGTTGCTGACTTCCTTACAGACCCAGCACAGATACCTCCACCGCAGCCTGATCCAGCACAGCAGATGCAAATGCAGATGGCTCAGAAGCAGCTAGAAATTCAGGAACGTCAGACAGTCGTGTCAGAGATGAAGGCACAGTTTGACGCTGAAATTGCGAAGATGAAGCTACAGATGCAGCAGATGCAATCACAAGCAGACTTCGCACTCAAATCGGACAAGATGGATCTCCAAGAGAGCCAGCAAGAGCACAAAGAATACGTCAACCTCGAAGAACTTGAGATTGCACGTCGTGCTGAAGATGTCCGAGCAATCGCAAGCCCTAACGGGTAAACCAATAGGATAACCTATGCCTACACAAGAAGAGCAACTTGTGGTGGCTGGAGATGAAGCGGAGGCGCTACTTGGTGCCTCTGCATTCACCTCTGTCATCAACGAACTTGTCGAGCAGACCTTCCAAACCTTTGTCAACACACCGCCAGAGGACCGGGAGAAACGTGAGCAAGCCTATAGCCACTATCGCGCATTAGTAGACGTGGTGAACACACTTAAACAACGAGTGGAAGTGCGTAACAGCATCCACGAAGCAGCAAATGGCGACAACAGCCAAGAGGATCAGTAGCACCATGGATAACGTGCAAGATACTAACTCTGAGCCCCGTGCATTAGATATTGATGACGCGGCAGAAGCAATCTTAGGTCGATGGGAGGACGGTGAAAGCCTATCCGAAGTCGAAGACAAGGATGCAACATCCGAAGACCTCGAAGAGACAGAGGTTGAAGAGGATGAACTAGAAGACGAAGATGACGATACAGACATCGAAGAAGACCTTGAAGACCCTGAAGAGGACGAAGCTGAAGACACAGATGAAGACGAAGATGAGGCCGAAGAAGATGACGATGATGAGGACGATGAGCCTCTGACAGCTTCTGACGATCAGATCGTGGACATCTCAGTCAACGGTGAGACTAAGCAGGTATCTGTAAAGGACTTGAAGCGACTGTACGGACAAGAGGCGTCTTTAACTAAAAAGTCTCAAGACTTAGCAGCCCAGCGCAAGGCAACAGACGAAAGTCTAGCCAAGACGCATCTGTCTTATCAGAAGCTAATGGAACGGGCAGAGGAACGGTACAAGCCATACGCTGACATAGATATGTTGGTGGCCTCACGGCAGATGGACCCCGAGACCTTTGCACAGTTCAGACAGGACGCAAAGCAAGCAGAAGATGACCTAAAGTTCCTCAAAGAGGAGAGTGGGCAACTTCTGACAGGTATGCAGCAGCAGAACCAAGAAGCAGTCAAAGTAGCAGCTCAAGAGTGCATCAAAGTGCTTGAAGAAAATCTACCAGACTGGGGTGATGAACTGTACGGAGAGATCCGCACCTATGCTGTGCAGTCAGGTCTGCCTCAAGAACAGGTTGATCAGTACACTGACCCACAAGTCATAATGCTTATCAACAAAGCTCGACTCTATGACCAATCAAAACAGTCAGCTGAAAGCAAGAAAGCTAAAGCCACACTGAAGAAGTCAAAGAGCGGAAAGACCAAGGTCTTGAGTTCCAAGAAGTCCCCACCCTCTAGCAAAGCTATACAGGCCAAGCGCAAGCAAAAGGCCATAGCAGAGCTGAGTAGTGCAAAGGACTTAGACGATATTGCAGAAGCTCTAATGAGCCGCTGGGAGAACTAGGTTTTAACCTTGTCAAATCCCAAATAATCTAAGGACTATAATACGATGGCTACTTATACCACATACGATCAGGTCGGTAAGAAGGAAGACGTTTCAGACATCATCACTTCCATTTCGCCGTTTTCTACGCCCTGCCAAAGCATGTTCAAGAACGAGAAAGTATCCGCACGGACCTTCTCATTCCTCGAAGACGCATTGGCTGACAGTCAGGCAAACGCCGCAATCGAGGGTGCAGACGCTTCAATGCTGACACTCACAGATGCAACAGAGCGTACCCAGAACACCCAAATCTTGACCAAGGCATTCCAAGTATCTGCAACAGCAGACGCAGTTGCTACTTACGGAAGAGCCAAGGAAACTGGACTGCAACTCGCTAAAAAACTCAAGGAAATCAAGAAAGACTATGAACGTGCCATGGTCGGTGTTGAGCAAGCAGCAGTAGCTGGTTCAGCCTCTGTAGCTCGTCAGATGACTTCTATCTTGAACCAAATTTCTACAACTGTAGATGCAGGAGCGGGATCTACCGATCCGCTTACCGAAGCCAAGTTGCTGGAAGCTGGTGAAACAGCCTACAACAACGGCTCAGAGCCAGACACCTTCATGATCAAGCCCGGTGACGCACAAATCGTTGCTGGCTTCTCAGCAGCATCTGGTCGTAACCGTGAGATTGCTCAAGGTAAGACATTGGTCAATGCTATCGACCTCTATGTGTCTCCATATGGCGAATACCGTGTTGTGCTCAACCGTGAGCTGAAGACAACACACGCTCTCTTGATCGATCCTACCATGTTCAAGACATGCACATTGCGTCCATTTACACGCACACTCCTTGCCAAGAACGGTGACTCAGATCGTCACCACATCGTGGGCGAGGTCTCCTGTAAACACACTAACTTTGGCGACTCTGTAGCAATCACAGGCTTGTCATAACGATACTATAGACCACTAGGTCTCTAGTTGGCCCACTCTCTAAGCACATAGGTTTTGCTCTCCTTACTGTGTGTTTATTGGGTGGGCCTTTTGTATTCTCAAGGGGGCGAAGGACGCTCTTTTGACCGATACATCCAACGAACAGCCTAACCTCATCCAGTCCAACACAGACTTCATAATGGACGCAGGCTCCCTTGTGCGTAAGCACACACAGACAATTTCCCAAGCATTCCTAGACGATCTCAAAGACGCTCGAAACGATAGTACCTCGAAGCCTATGGGTGAGTTCCACAGGATTGCTTCTATTCCAACAGTAGTGGCTGAGAAGTGGCTCCGCGAAGGCTTCGACCTCTGGGAAGCTACAGGCGAACAAATTGTACGCAAGCTACAAACAGAAGACATGGGTGCCTTCATGGCAACGGAGAAGCGCATCTGATGGCCACTCCACGCAAAGGCAAGGCAAGAGTTAAAGTCACAGCCAGTGGAAAGAAAGTCTCATACGGACAGGCTGGCAAAGCAAAAGACGGTGGCTCTCGTGTACGCGCAGGTACATCCAAAGGTGATGCTTACTGTGCTCGATCAGCAGCTCAAAAGAAGAAGTTTCCCAAGGCTGCTAAAGACCCCAACTCCCCCCTCAACCTATCTCGTAAACGCTGGAAATGCTCTGGCACCAAGTCAAAGAGGACGTAGCAAATGTATAAGAGCGGAAAGTTCAAGCCATGTAAGGGCTGCACAACACCAATGACATGCGGAAAGTTCGGTTGTCAGAAGGAGGCCAACAGCTAATGGGCCTCTATGACAACATCCACAAGCGCAGAGAGAGCGGTAAGCCCATGCGCAAAAAGGGTGCCAAGGGCGCACCCACTGATGCTGCTTTCGCCAAAGCTAAACTTACAGCCAAGAAGCCAAAGCCCAAAGCAAAGCCAAAGGCTAAGAAGAGGACTACCTAAATGAACAAAGGTCAAATCAGGAGCCACTTTAAGGCTCTCCTAAACCGCAGCGACTGTAGCGATGCTTTGGCCGATACCTTCATCGATCAGGCCCTCACTCGCATCCAGCGTGTACTGCGTATTCCCAGCATGGAGAAGCAGCAGTCCTACTCAATTACTTCTGGATCACCACTGACACAAGTAGTCATACCATCGAACCTGCTAGAGATCATTGACCTCCAGTATGATGGTGTGTCTCTTCTGCGAGTTCCTCTGCATGAGATGGCCGCTGCGCTAAAGACAGGGGCTACTGGCAGTCCACAATACTTCAGCCGTGAGCGTGAGGTCATCAAGGTCTCGCCAAACCCAACGTCTGGCATCATCTACCTCAACTACTATGGAGAGTTCGATGAGTTGACTGATGACACCTCCACTAACGTCATCACTAACATTGCATCTGACCTACTGACTTACACGGCTCTAAGCTATGCCTCTGATTACTTTCTTGATGAGCGTGGTCCTCTGTTTGACACCAAGTCAGGCCAGTTTCTCCTTGAGCTGCAAGACCAAGCGAACTCCGCTGAAACCTCTGGCATGGCCCAAGTCATGCGTCCCACCAGTACATACACAGATTGAGGTAAGCCATGGCATCATCATCATTCTACAGTGGTTCCTCACAGGACGCTACGAACGTAAACGCAATCGAAGACAGCAAGAACGCTGCCGCACTCTCTGAAGCTGCTGCTGCTACCTCTGCTGCCGCCTCAGCAACCTCTGCAACTGCCGCTGCCAACTCTGCTGCTGTAGCTGAAGGTCACAAGAACGCCATCACAGGGCTAACAACCACCACAGGTGCAGTAGGCTCTGACGTAACCTACAATAGTACAACTGGTGTTCTGTCAGTGCCTAGAGGCGCTACAGGCGCTACAGGCCCTCAAGGAGCCACAGGCGCACAAGGAGCTACAGGTGCCACGGGTGCCACAGGAGCTACTGGGCCTGCAAGCACTGTAGCTGGTCCCACAGGCCCACAGGGGCCCCAAGGTGCTACAGGTGCCACAGGCGCTACAGGTGCTACAGGAGCTGACAGTACAGTGGTGGGGCCAACAGGGCCACAGGGGCCTCAAGGTGCTACAGGTGCCCAAGGTGCTACAGGCCCTCAAGGGGATACAGGCCCTCAAGGGGCTACAGGTGCTACAGGTCCACAGGGGCCAGCTGGTTCTGGTACTGGTGATCTCCTTGCAGCTAGTAACCTGAGTGATCTTGCAGATGCAGCGACAGCACGGGTCAACTTAGGCATCAACACCAACTTCTATACTAAAACACAGAGTGACACACGCTTTGCAGGCGCAGATGACGCGCTTGCTCTTGCGATTGCTCTAGGCTGATTGAGGGATAACCAATGGCTAATACTTTTAAGAATGCTATCAGCGCAGCGGTAGGTACATCACAGACTAGTGTGTACACAGTTCCCAGCGCAACAACCACCACTTGCATCGGCTTAACCGTTGCGAACCGCACCGCATCTAGCATCACAGTCGATGTAGAAGTCACAGACACTTCAGCCTCTACAAGTGTATTCCTAGTGAAGGGCGCTGCTGTGCCTGCTGGAGGCGCACTGGTCCCAATCGGTGGAGACCAAAAGGTAGTCTTGGAGACTACAGACATCATCAAAGTCACAAGCAGCGCAGCCTCATCGGCAGACGTTATTGTGTCCGTTTTAGAACAATCGTAGGGGGCACATAGATGGCTTATATTGGTAATCCACCAGCACCACAGAACATTACTTCCTCTGAGATAACAGATGGCACAATCGTCAACGTAGACATTGCATCTAATGCGGCTATTGCTGCTACCAAGATTGCTGGTCTCGCTACAGTTGCTACTACAGGCGCTTATTCTGATGTCACAGGTACACCGACCTTAGCTACAGTGGCAACCACAGGTGCTTACAGTGATCTATCAGGTACACCCAGCCTTGTGGCCTCCCTCGCTGACCTTGGCGTCACTGCATCAGCGGCAGACCTAAACACGACTGACGTAACTACCCTTGGCACCGTTGAAGCGTCCAAGGTTGTGACTGCGGGTGGCTTAGGTAACGTCAATTTCCCTGATAACGCAAAAGCACAATTTGGTACGGCTACTGACCTACAGATTTATCATTCTGGCGCATCATCTTACATTAAAGATGAAGGAACAGGTCAGCTTAGCATTTCAACAAACGGCACAGATGTAAGATTAACGGCTTCTTCAGGTGACCGTATGTTATTAGCAAAGCCAACTGCTGAAGTTGAATTGTATTACAACGGTTCGCAAAAACTCGAAACAACAGCCACAGGCATCGACGTAACAGGCAACGCCACTTTCGGTGACAACGGTAAAGCCATCTTCGGCGCTGGGTCTGACCTACAGATTTACCATGACGGCGGGAATAGCGTGATTGCAGATAATGGGACCGGAAACCTTTTAGTGTATGCATCCACAGATTTAATTTTACAACAAAGCGGTTCAGCAAACCGATATGCGGATTTTGCACAAAACGGCGCAGCGCGAATTTATAACAGTGGAAATGTTAAATTTACTACAACCTCAGTAGGCGCAGACGTAACAGGCGAACTCATAGCCGACAGCTACAATGAGACCTACGCTGCTGTTACATCGACTAGCAACGCCACTACAGTAGACTGCGAGGCTGGTAACTCATTCAGCCACACGCTCACAGAGAACACTACGTTCACATTCACTAACCCTCCTGCAAGCGGAACAGCCTACTCGTTTAGCATTGAGATCATCCAAGACAGCGGTGCCTCTGGTCACACAGTGACATGGCCTAGCTCAGTAGACTGGCCCAGCGCAACTGCACCAACTCTCACAGCTACAGCCTCAGCCAAGGACATCTTCGTGTTCACCACCCGTGACGGTGGAACTAACTGGTATGGGTTTACTGCTGGTCAAGCACTCGCATAAGGAGCGCACATAATGGCGACTAAGAAAAAGATGCTAATGTCCTCCGCTGGTGCTGCTGGTGCTGGTGGTGCTGGCCTTGATATTGATGAGGTGTTCAGCACTTATTTGTATGAGGGTTTAAGTACACCACAAGTTATTCCAAACGGAATACCTCTAAGCACATCTGGCCCTTCTATTGGAACATCAACTAAGTTTGATGGTGCAAATGACTATTTAAGTAAATCGTCTGCCTTAACTGGTGCTGTTAATGGAAAACAAATAACAATTAGTGTTTGGGTCTATCTAAATTCTGCTGATTGGGCTAGTTATGTAGATATATTTGATTGTGGCGGTAACGCACCTAGACTTGGCGTTAGAGAGGGGCAGTTATATATTTACTTTGTAAATACCACTGCGTCTGCCTATGCAGTAACATCTACTAATCTTGCACCTATTGCATATAATGGATGGCAGCATATCTTAATTTCGTTTGATGTTTCTGATACAAGTAAAAGACATTTATACATAAATGATGCATTACCATCTTACACCTACTGGAGTACTTATCAAAACCAAACAGCAAAACTTACATCTTCACCTTGGGCCATAGGTTCACAAGACAACGGCAATTTTTATCATCTACAAGGTAACATTGCTCATCTGTTTTATGACGACAGTTATTTAGATTTAAGTGTGACATCTAATCGCAGAAACTTTATTGATGCTAACGGTGGTTCAACTCCACCTTCTACAGTATCAGCATTGAATCCTTTGATATATTTACCTATGACAGAGGATTACACTATTGGTGAAAATCAAGGAACTGGTGGTGACTTTACGTCCAACGGCTCACCTACTATTGTTAATGTAGGAACTGAGCATGACGCTGATCTAGAAACGGAAGGAGGGATGATCTGGGGTAAAAATAGAGGTAATGGTAATTATGGCGCTATCGTAGATACCGTCCGTGGTGGAACAGAGGCATTAATCCCTCATTTGTCTTATGTAGCAAGGACAGGCCGAAACTATGTCTCGTCTTTTAATTCAAACGGCTACACAACAGGAAATGAAGGAGACTTCTCTGGCTCCAGCGGTTCATCTATGGTAAATTGGACAT
>Ga0181392_1000716_pt1 | contig 12692 bp, 3 predicted proteins | sample 15SPOviralmetaG_FD_130083 | JGI IMG/M metagenome (GOLD analysis project Ga0181392, IMG submission 130083) | Marine viral communities from the oligotrophic San Pedro Time Series (SPOT) site, San Pedro Channel, CA, USA - 15 SPOT_SRF_2010-09-15 | ecosystem: Environmental > Aquatic > Marine > Strait... | reverse complement strand
CCATATGGTATTGTTAATGTTAGTGCTGCTACTAGTAATATTAGTCCAGGAGTAGTTTCTGGTCTTACTTATGATGTATTAAATGCAGATTATAATCCAGAGTCTGGATTTATGGCTATGACTCTTCCAATAGGTCATGAATTATCCCAAGGAGATTATATTAGATTTGTAGATAATAGTTTAAACTTTACCTGTAGTAGTGATAATAATACTAGAGTTAAATCATATCCTAGACCAAATCTTGATACTAATGCAAGTAGAAGACCTCTAAGACTTGAAGATGTTTCAGGTCAAAGTGCGCGAGTATTTGTTGGTCTCTCAACCTTTGCATATTTTAATGTTACAGATGCATCATATACTGCAGCAACAGGAGATTTGGAACTTACTATTGGTAGTCATAATTTAGTTGTTAATAGAGGCATATCTATTGAAACTGATTCTCTATCCTTTAAGTGTGCAATGGATGGCAATACAGCAACCAAGACATATCCTCGCGCAACTGATCCTGCGGCAAATACTACTCTTGATATTACTGCAGTAACCTCCAACACAATTACTGTCAATGTTGGTGCTTCACCTCTGGTAACATATACACCAGGTGCAGGAACAACATATGATCCTAGCACAGGATTGATGGTTCTTGAAATTGGTACGCATAATTTAACTGCTGGTACAAGTATTAAATTAGCAACTGAGTCATTGACATTTAGTTGTGGATATAATGGTGCTACTGGTTCTGCTGCTGAAAAATCATATCCTAGATCTAATGGCAATGATCCATTCTATGATACTGCAATTAACATCGCGTCAGTAACTGAAACTACAATCACACTTCAAGTATTAACAACCATTCCTTCTACAAATACTGACGTACATACATTCGTATCTGCAACGACTGGAGCAGTTATCTCTGGAGGCAACTATCTCCACTCATTCCAAGGTCCAGCATTAAATGCTGTTCGTTCTGGCGGTCAATATACCCATACATTTGTTTCTGCTGATACAGGTGCTGTTGTTAGTACTGCAACCACATCTATTCAACATATTGGTTTTGCAACTGTCATAATTGGAACTGGACATATTTCCCCTAATGTTACTATAACAAATCCAGGGTATGACCTTGATATAGATCAAGAATTAATGCCTCAGATAATATTTGATGAACCAAAAGCATATGGCAATCTACCATTAATATTTTCTGATGAGAATGCTGAAGTTGGTTTGGGAACGGAAGCTAGAGTTGATCTAGTAGTTAGTAATGATTCTAGTGTATCATCTTTCAACTTTACAAATAATGGTTACGCTTATGGAAATGGTAACATCTTAACAGTACCAACTGGAGGATTGGCAGGAATTCCAACATCAACAACCTTTAGTGAATTTCAAATTACCATAGAAAAAACTTTTGATGATACATTTAATGGGTGGAACCTTGGTGAACTTGAAGTACTTGATAATGTTGATGCTTATATTGATGGTAGGAGAAAACTTTTCCCATTATTTAGAAACGGATCTAGATTGTCTATCATTGCAGCAAAAAATTCAAAAATTGATACTAATCAGTTATTATTAGTATTCTTAAATAATATCCTTCAAGTTCCTAAAAAATCATATTTCTTCTTTGGTGGCAATAGAATTAGGTTTACTGAAGCACCTCGAGTAGGCGATTCTTTGCGAATTGTTTTCTATAAAGGTAATGGAGACACTGATGTTGTCAATACTGACGTAATAGAAACGGTAAAAGAAGGAGATACTCTTAATATCAATTCAAGTGATATTATTCTGGATGAAGATAAGAGAACTATTACAGATCTTGTTTCAACAGATACAGTAGAAACTCTTCCATATTTTGGACCAGGAAATACTGCTGATATTGATTTAACTAGACCAGTTGATTGGTGTCGTCAAAGTGAGGATAAAATACTTAATGGATTGGCAATATCTAAGGCAAGAGAATTTTATGAACCGAATATTTTACCAAATGCATATTTGATTAAATCAGTCGGTATTGGCGAAACAGTATTTCATGTTAATACTACTAGACCGTTATTTGTTCAAAATAATGAATTTAATACTATTCAAGGATTACTTGCTCAAAACTCAATTAAAATTCATTCACAAATAGATATAGCACCTGCTACTGCTACTGCAACTGTTTCTACTGCAGGGACTGTTTCATCAGTGGTAATAGCAGATGGTGGACATGGTTACCTTACAGTTCCTACCGTAAGTATTGCAAGCACAAACGGTGTAGGTATTGGTACAAGTGGGACAGCAATAGCAATCGCTACGCTTACAAACGGAGTTGTTACTGAAGTAACAATAACTAATGGTGGTGTTGGATATTCTACGATAACCCCACCCAAAGTTTTAATTTCTCCTGCACAAGCATCCAAAATTGAACAATGTGAAGTTTATTTCCCGAGTGGTTTTAAAGGAGATTCTGGAACAGTTGTTGGATTTGCAACAACCGCTATTTCAGGAGAACTATTTGCATTATTTGACCTCTTTATTCCATCGCAAGATCAAGTTTTTGACGACATTAACTATGTTGGATCTGCTATAACTACTTCTCAAATTACTCAAGGAGATGTATTCACCATCTATAACTCTAATATTGGAATATCAAATACTTCTATAACGAGTTATGATGGTGCTGGTGAAATTCTTGGCATAAGCACTTCATATATTGATGGGGTTTATGAAGTAATAGAAGTTGTAGAAGAACCTAGAATTGTTGGTGGAATTGGAACTGCAACAGCAAGAGTTCGTGCTAAAGTTGATAATACTCCTGTAGGATTTGATTTTGATACAAATTGGGATGGAAGCACTGGAATGACTACATCAAACTATCAAGGTTCGTATAGTTGGGGTAAAATTGTAGTTAAGAGTAGAGTAGTTGCTACTGCATATAATCCATATAACTCACAAGGAATAAGTGGTATTACTACCTCTCCACTTGTTGTAAGAGATCTACCTCTACGATTTGTGGGATATCAAACACCTGCCTATTCTCCCTAACTAAATAAAGAAAAAACTGTGACAAAATGTCTGCAATAATTACAGATCAAATTAGGATTTTGAACGCGAAAAATTTTCGCAATGGTGTATTGAGTACTTCTAATGCTTATTATACCTTCGTTGGATTGACTAATTCTACCGATTTTAATCTTACGTGGGAGGCTAGACCTCCCTCTCCAAGAGATAGTTTTAATCAAGAGAATGATTATTGGGACACCATGGTTGCTATGAAGAGGATTACTTCTTCAGATATCATGCATGTTGTACCGAAAAGAAATTGGTCTTCAGGTTCAAAATATGATATGTATCGTCATGATTATAGTATTGATAACCTTGCTGCAGTTTCAAGTGCAACAAATCTTTATTCATCATTTTTCTATGTTATGAATAAAGATTTTAGGGTATATATTTGTCTCCAAAATGGAACAAGTCCGGATAATCCCACAGGAAAACCCTCACTTGATGAACCTACATTTACTGATTTAGAACCAAGAGTTGCTGGTTCAAGTGGAGATGGATATGTTTGGAAATATCTTTATACTCTAAGTCCTTCAGATATTATTAAATTTGATTCGACTGAGTTTATGCCAGTTCCAAATGACTGGGAAAAATCTTCAGATAATGCCCTTGTAAGAGACAATTCTGTTAGTGGTTCAATTAAAATTGTAACCATAACAAATAAAGGATTAAATGTTGGAGCAGCAAATTTACAATATCGTAATGTTCCTATTAAAGGAGATGGTATTGGTGCAGAGTGTACTATTACAATCGATGAAAACTCCCAAGTTTTATCTGTAGAAGTATCAAATCAGGGTTCTGGATATACATATGGAACTGTGGATTTAGTTGCTGGTTCTGTTCCTACCGGAACAGTTAGACCAACATTTGACGTTATTATTCCCCCTCAGGGAGGACATGGATTTAATATATACCGAGAACTGGGAGCATCCAATATTTTGCTTTATGCAAGAATTGAAAATGATACTCAAAATCCAGATTTTGTTACTGGTAATAAAATTGCTAGAGTTGGTATTGTAGAGAACCCCACTGAATATAATTCAACTACACTGCTGGATAAACCAAAAGCAAGTGCAGTGGGTGCTTTAAAACTTGTAGGTACGGGGTATAGCACTGCAGAGTTTACTATAAACACATTTGTTTCTCAAACTATTGCGACAGGAACAACTGCTTTTGGTAGAGTTATTAATTACGATCAAACAACTGGAATACTAAAATTTTGGCAAGATAGATACCTTGTTGGGTTTAATACTTCTGATGGTACTCCAAATATTACTCCAAGAAATGGATACGATTTAGCAGAATTTACAAGTTCTCCTGATACTGGGGGTTCTCTTTCAATCATACCAGATAGTGGTAGCAATTCTAATTTGGTTCTTGATAGCACCTTTACAGGTGCTTCTACTGTAATAAATAATAGAACCTATTATTATGGTCTTAATTTTACTGACGGCATTGCATTACCAGAGGTTCAAAAACAATCTGGTAATATCATTTACGTTGATAACCGACCTTCTATTCTTAGATCGTCAAATCAAAAAGAAGACATAAAAATTATCTTGCAGTTCTAAAGGATTATGCCACAACAAACTAATCTCAACGTATCGCCATATTTTGATGATTACGATCCGTCCAGTGATTTTCATAAAGTTCTGTTTAAACCTGGTTATCCAGTACAAGCAAGAGAACTAACAAATCTTCAATCAATTCTTCAGAATCAGATTGAAAAATTTGGTCAGCACTTTTTTAAAGAAGGTTCTAAAGTAATACCAGGTAATACCGGATATACTCAACTTTACTATAATGTTCAGTTGAATAATACATATCAAGGTGTTCCTGTTTCTGCTTATGCAGATCAACTTGTAGGATTAAAAATAACTGGACAAGACTCTGGGGTAACTGCAGTTGTTGATAGTGTTCTTCTTCCTACAGATTCCGCTAACGGAAATCTTACTTTATATGTAAATTATATAAATTCAAATGCTACAAATAATTTAAGTCAAGAATTTTTTGATAATGAAGAATTAGTCTGTAGCACTTCAATAAATTCTAGTCTATTAGGAAACTCTACAATTCCTGCAAATAGTCCTTTTGCAGTAACAATACCTCAAAATGCAAGTTCTATTGGGTCTGCATTCCAAATTCAGCAAGGTGTATATTTTATTAGAGGCAATTTTGTACAAGTAGATACTGAAACTTTAATCCTGGATCAGTATTCAAACAAACCCAATTATAGAATTGGTCTTCAGATCAGAGAAGAAATTGTAACTTCAGACTTAGATCAAACTCTAAATGACAATTCTCAAGGTTTTAATAATTACTCGGCACCTGGTGCAGATAGATTAAAAATTTCAGTAAGTCTCTTCAAAAAACCACTTGATGATTTTGATGATAATAATTTTATCGAATTGGCAGTAATCGAAGATGGCACTATAAGATCACAGATTAAAAACACAAAAGCAGGTTCAAATCAAGTCTTCCGTGAAGACTTAATGGATACTCTAGCACAAAGAACTTTTGAGCAGAGTGGTCATTATGTAGTAAAACCTTTTGACATCTCAGTTTTTAATTCACTTAATAATAATCTTGGTAATAATGGATTATTTGGGAGCGGAGAATTTACTTACGGAGGTTCTTTATCATCTGATGATTTGGCAATATTTAAAATTTCATCAGGTAAAGCATATGTAAAAGGATATGAGATTGAAACCTCAACACCAACATTTATTGATGTTGAAAAACCAAGAACAACTAATGACGTTAATGCAGAATCTTTATCATATAATACTGGAGCCACAATTAGACTAAATCGAGTATTTAGAACACCTGCACCAGGTATTGGAATTGGTAATACGTATATAGTAAGTTTAAGAGATGGGAGATGTGGTTCCGATCAAAATACTGCTGCAGGAACAGAAGTTGGTCTTGCTAGAGTTTATGATTTTAGGTTGGAGTCTGGTTCATATAGCGCAGATAATGCAGATACTAATGAATGGGGTCTGTCTCTGTTTGATGTCCAACCATTTACAGAAATTACATTAAATCAAGCACATACATTAACAGTACCAACTTTTGTCAAGGGTTCTAATAGTGGCGCTACTGCATTTCTTAGAGATGCCGTTACTGCATCTACAGCAATAACTCTTTATGAAAGAAATGGTTCATTTATTGAAAATGAATCTCTAATTTTTAATGGAAATCAAAATGGCAGAATTGCAATTGCAATCACAGAAAAATCTATTGCGGATGTAAAATCCGTTTTTGCTACAGAAGATAGATTAGTTGGAATTAACACTTTTGCTGGTGATGTTATTCAAACCAGATCATTTAATGTTGGTGTTGCAACAGTTAGCAGTGGTGGAAATATTGAAAGTGCAAATCCAAGATTTTTAGACAATGTAAGAGTTGGAGATCTAATAACATATTCTAACCTCGACTCATCAAATGATAAAACACTGGTTAGGGTAAATGCAGTATCTGATACTGGTGTTACTGCAGTAAATACCCAAACTGTTGCTGGTGTTGTGCATGGTAATTTGCATTCATCCGGTGTGGTTAATGTTTCTGATATGGACATTGTAAGAACTTCACTTGATAAATCTTCTGATAACACTTTATATACAAAATTAACTAAGCAGAATATTGCGACTATAAACCTTGATGAGTCTTCAATTACTATCAGAAAAGTTTTTGATGTAAATATTCTTGCAAATGGAACTATTGATACCGGAACAACAATGGAGGCAGGCGATGGTGAAGTATTTTTACCATTTACTGCAAATAGATATTCTCTCATTAGAAGTGACACGGGAGAAACAATTGAACTGACAGAAAATAAAATGTCGTTCAATGCGCCTAGCAGTAAAATATTGAATATATTTAATATTGCTGGTGGCAGCGGCGAAGCAAAACTAATTACTACTTTAAGAAAATCAAAACCAAGATCAAAAGTTAAAAATAAAATTAATGTAACTTCTTTGATCGTAGATAAATCAAAACTTGAAGGATCTGGTATTGGCACAACAACTTTAAATAATGGTCTTGATCATGGAAACTATCCTTTTGGAACTAGAGTTGAAGATGAAATTATTTCCATAAATGCTCCTGATATTTTAGAAATTCATGGAATATTTGAATCAAGTGGAACTGGAGATCCTATTGCTCCAAAAATGACATTTTCTACATTAAATAGTCAAACTTCTACATCCCAAGATATTGTTGATGGGGAGATACTTATTGGTCAAACTAGTGGATCTATCGCTATCTGCGTAGGAAAACCTGATAATCTAAGTGCATCTTTTATTACAAAAAATCAAATTGATTTTATTGAAGGTGAAACTGTCATCTTCCAAGATAGTTTAGTTGAAGGAATTATTAGTGGTATTGTTGAAGAAAGTTTTAATATATCCTCAAATTATACATTTAGTAGTGGACAAAGAAAAACAATTTATGGGCATAGTTCTCTAAGAAGAAGATTTTCTGCTTCTGCACCAATTAAAAAATTGATAATTTACTTTGCTTCGGCTAAGTATGATACTGGAGATACTGGAGATATCACAACTGTAGAAAGTTATACTTCTTTTGACTATGCTACAGAAATTCAATCTATTGATGGAATTTCCAATAGTGACATTATCGATGTGCGACCAAGAGTTTCAAATTACACAGTTTCTGAAGGATCGCGATCTCCATTAGAATTTGAAGGAAGAACATATGATCAATCGGGCAATTCTGGGGCAAATATCCTTGCTTCTAAAGAAAATTTAGTATTTGATTTTGCATATTATCTTGGAAGAATTGATAGGTTATTTCTTACAAAAGATGGTAAGTTCCAAGTTGTTTATGGAACTCCTGCAGAAAAACCAGAACCTCCTGTAGGAATTAATGATGCAATGGAGATTGCATCAATTAAGTTACCTCCATATCTGTTTAATACTGAACAGGCATCTATTAAATTCTTAGAGCATAAGAGATATAGAATGTCGGATATTAAACAACTTGAGAATAGAATTAGAAATCTTGAGTATTACACTTCACTATCTCTTCTTGAGTCTAAGACCGAAAGTGCATTTATTGCAGATTCTGATGGTCTCAATAGATTTAAAAGTGGATTTTTCGTAGATAATTTTAACTCCTTCAAATCGCAGGAGATGAAATCTACAATTAATAACTCCATTGATAGAAAAAATAAAGAACTCAGACCAAAACATTATACAAATTCGGTTGATTTAATATTTGGACCAGTTGAGGGAGTTGACTCATCTACAGACTTTAAATTTAATGTTATTGATGGTGAAAATATTTCTAGAAGTAGTGATATTGTTACTCTTAACTATTCTGAGGTTAGTTGGTTACAGCAAACATTTGCAACTAGACCAGAGTCAATTACACCATTTACAGTAAGTTTTTGGCAGGGGACAATTGAACTTACTCCTGCTTCAGATACTTGGGTTGATACTGTTAGAGTTCAGACCAGAATTATTGAGACTGAAGGCAATTATGCTGCCACAGTCGATTACTATGAAAGAACCAATGAATTAGATCCTCAAACCGGATTTATTCCCATTCTTTGGGATTCTTGGGAGACTAATTGGACAGGGGTATTGGATACCGTTGAGTCTGAAAGTAGAGCAGCAACTGATGCCATTTCAGAATCTACTAAAAAACTTGATGGTACAACTGGTCCAGGTCAGTGGGTAAGAAGAAGTACTACTACTGTCTCGCAAGAGGAATTTCAAGAAACATTTGACCTTGGAACAGAATCTAGAGGTGGAACAAGAACTATTGTTCATGAAGAATATGAAAAAAATTCTATTAATGATAGAACTGTGAGTAGAGATCTAGTTCCATTCATGAGATCTAGAAACATTGAATTTAATTCAAGAAAATTAAAACCAGGAACTGAAATTTATCCATACTTTGATGGAGTAGATGTTTCTAGGTATTGTACCCCAAAACTCATTGAAATTACAATGACCTCAGGTACATTTATCGTTGGTGAGAATGTACGTAGTGTTCCTCTAAAGAAAGGTGTTTCTGCACCCAAATTTTATGCAAGAATTGCTCAAATTAATCATAAAGAAGGAGAGTACAATTCTGCAACTAGAACATATGAGCAAAATCCATACAATGGTCAATTAATTCCTTCATCATATAATTCGACTTCAACATTATTAAATATTGATACCTACTCTTTGTCAAATGAAACTCAAGGTGAATATTATGGTTATATTGAAGTTGGTACATTACTTGTTGGCGAAAGTAGTGGTGCTACTGCAACTGTATCTGGACTAAAGTTAGTTGTTGACAATCAATCTTCATTGATTGGTAGTTTCTATATTCCAGAAACAATTACTTCATACCATCCAAGATTTGAATCTGGTATTAGATCATTTACTCTTTCTAGTAGTAGTAGTAATGATTCTGAGAATGTAACCACTATTGCGTCTGAATTATATTCTGCTACTGGAATTATTGAAAATGAAGGTTCTGTTAGAAATATTAGACTTGAAGATAGAAAGGAATTTGGACAGCAAACTGTAAGTAAATCTTCTGGTACACAAATTGTAGGAACCAGTGTAGTTAATAGAACCTCGCCAGAGACTATTACTGCTTGGTATGATCCACTTGCACAGACATTTACTGTTGATGATGAAACAGGCATCTTTATTACACGGTGTGATATTTTCTTTAAAGAAAAAGACGATATGGAGATTCCTGTCACCTTACAAATTAGAACTGTAGAAGGTGGTATTCCTACATCTAGAGTTCTTCCTATGTCAGAAGTAATTTTGGATCCTGATGAGGTCTCAATTTCTACAGATAGTTCGATCGCTACATCATTTACTTTCAAGGCACCAATTTATCTTGAAGGCAGAAAAGAGTATGCGATTTGTATTTCTACCAATTCCACAAAATATACTACATTCGTATCAAGAATTGGTCAAGAAGATTTCCTCACAGATACTTTGATTTCCTCTCAACCATTCTTAGGATCACTGTTTAAATCTCAAAATGCTTCTGGTTGGGAAGCAAGTCAGTGGGAAGATCTCAAATTTACACTCTATAGAGCAGAATTTGAAACTTCGGGTTCTATTGATGTATATAATCCACGTCTATCAATAGGTAACAAACAAGTTCCAAATTTATTACCTAATTCTATCGAATTAAAATCAAGAAAACTTAAGATTACTCTTTCTAATCCTGATAATGGTAATAATACTTATCTGATAGGAAATTCATTTACTCAAGCTGGAACTAATGCTATAGGAAATCTTGTTGGTGTTGGTGGTTCTGCAGTAGGAACTTTAACGGTATCTAATGCGGGTATTGGTTATACACCTGCAACTGGGGTACATACGCGCATCATACCTTTGATTTCATTATCTGGAAATGGTAGTGGTGCTAGTGCCAATATCACTTTCGAGAATGGTGTCGGTATTGCCGGAACAATTATTAATAGTGGTGGTAGCGCATATCAAGTAGGAGATGTTCTTAGTATTTCCAGTGACAATGTTGGAAGAGATTTAAGATTGACTATTGCTGGAGTTGCTGCCACAAATACTTTGATATTGGACAATGTAATTGGCGATTTTATCCCAAATAGTTCTAATGGAATCGTATATAATGATGGAAGTTCAGATATTACATTTAATGCTTCTGGTTCGGGGTCTGCATTAACATCTACGATTTCTAATAATGGTACAACTCTTAGTGGTCAGGCAAATCAGACATATAATAATGTAGCTGGAACACCTGTCGGTGGTTCTGGAAGTAATATTACATTTGATGTAGTAAGAAATTCGTCTGGAGATGTATCTAGTGCAACTATAACCGCAGGAGGAATAGGACATGCAGAAAATGATTTAATCAGAATTCCTGGCAATTTAATTGGTGGTGCCGATCCTGCAGATAATATTACGATAACAATTAACACTGTAACTTCAAATAGTGTTTATCCTACTGAAATAACGGCATTTAATAATGATTCTGATGGAAGACACATCAAAGTCAACCATTTGAACCATGGTATGTATTTTGATGACAATAGGATTGAGATATCTGGTGTTGAATCTGATGTAGTTCCAACTAGACTTACAATTTCATATGATGCAGGTTCAACAGCAGCACTTTCGGTAGAAGATAATAGTAATTTTGGAGAATTTGAGAACTATCGTGTAGGATCAACTAATCATGGATTCTTAAAAATTGGTGACGAAGTTATTGAATACAACACTACTTCTGGCAATAATGTTATTGGAGGAATTATTAGAGGTGCAAACAAAGCATCATATCCGATTGGTACGTTAGTTTACAAGTATGAATTGTCTGGTATTAATTTGGCTAGAATTAACAAAATTCATGATATGAATGACGTTACTGTTCCAAATCCAATTACTTTAGATTCTTATTATATTAAACTTAATACTCAAGAAAAATTTGATAATCTGCAAAGTAACCTAGATCGTAGTACTGAAAGAAACACAGATACTGCCCCTACGCTGTACATAAATGATACAAAATCTGCGGGTGGATATGGAATTAGAGCATCTCAGAATATTTCTTATGGAATTGTAACTCCAATGATTCAGTCTCAAACTGTTCAGGGTTCTACAATCAGTGCTCAATTTAGATCTACAACAACTGCAGGAATTAGTGGAAACGAAATTCCATTCGTTGATAGTGGATTTGAATCTATTACATTAAATAAACCGAATTTCCTTTCTACGCCAAGAGCAGTATTCTCTAAGGTTAACGAGGATTTGAAACTTACTAATGTGCCTGGTAACAAGTCTATGTCTCTTAGACTTTTCCTTAATACAGTTGATACAAGAGTAAGTCCGGTAATTGATTCCCAAAGGATGAATGTTATTCTTTCTACAAATAGAATTAATAACCCTATATCAAATTATATTACAGACCCTAGAGTAAATAGTATTGATTCTGATCCTTCTGCATTCCAATATATTTCAAGAGAACTTTCAATAGAAAATTCTGCAACTTCACTCAAGATTGATCTTAATGCATACATTAATACATTCTCTGACATCAGAGCGTTCTATTGTATAGGTAATGAACCAACATCAAACCCAGTTTTCACAGCATTCCCTGGATTCTCAAACCTCAAATCGAATGGAAATATTATTAATCCAAAAGATAATGATGGGCATCCAGATATTGAAATTCAAAAAACAAATGTTCTTGATTTTAACAGCAATAGTCTTGAGTATAAAGAATACACATTCACAATGGATAACCTAGAACCATTCAGATATTATAGAATTAAATTAGTCATGAGTTCTACCAATCAAATTTATGTCCCTAGAGTTAAAGATCTTAGAGTTATTGCACTAGCATAATGGATTATCATGGAGTAGAGGGTCACTCAAATCTTTTGAGAGACCCTGATAACGATTCAATCGTTAACATTGATTCTATAGGACACCAAAAATATGTTGCTAGACGTAAATCTAAAAACATAAAAAATCAAAAGGTACATAATATAGAACAAGAAGTTGCTAGCATGAAAGATGATATTGATGAAATTAAAAACTTACTAAAGGAGTTATTAAATGGACCCAAATGAAATAGAACTAAAAAATCTTTCTAAAAGTTTTGAGTATACAAAACTAGCTGCTGAAATTGATGAGTGT
>Ga0181392_1000712_pt1 | contig 12713 bp, 8 predicted proteins | sample 15SPOviralmetaG_FD_130083 | JGI IMG/M metagenome (GOLD analysis project Ga0181392, IMG submission 130083) | Marine viral communities from the oligotrophic San Pedro Time Series (SPOT) site, San Pedro Channel, CA, USA - 15 SPOT_SRF_2010-09-15 | ecosystem: Environmental > Aquatic > Marine > Strait... | reverse complement strand
GCCTATAGTAATAGGCACACAAAGACTTATGAGCAGAGAGCTCTCAGTTGTAGTAGAGGGTTATGCAAAAGCTACTAGCAACTTTGATGATACTATTGATACAATAAGCAAAGAAGTTGAAGCAGCAATAGCTGCTGACAGAACTCTTGATGGATTAGCTAAAGATACTTATTTAGAATCCACAGAGATAGAGTTTAACAGCGAGGGAGAAAAGCCATTGGGCTATGTCTCTCTTACATTTTTAACAAACTACTATGTCAAGGAAAACGCTCCTGACGTAGCAGTTTAAGGAGATAATTATGAAAATGATTAGTCCAGACGGAAAAGTTTCTATAGATGCTCACCCTTCTAAGGTTGAGTCATTATTGAATAAGGGTTGGAAAGAAGAAGCAGCCCCATCGAAAGATAAACCTAAATCTTCTTCTAAAGAAAAGTCGAAAGACGAGGTAGAAAATGGCAACACATAAAGGAAGTGAGGGAACTGTAAAAGTTGGCTCAAATGCTGTAGCTGAAATAAGGTCTTACTCAATCGAAGAATCTGCTGATACTTTAGAAGATACTTCAATGGGTGATTCTGCTAGAACTTATAAACCATCATTAACAAACTTCTCAGGAAGTTTAGATGTGTTTTGGGATGAAACCGATACATCAGGTCAGGGTGCTTTAAGCATTGGATCAGAAGTAACTTTGAATGTTTATCCTGAAGGCGATGCTTCTGGCGATACTTATTACAGTGGTTCAGCTATTGTAACTGGCGTTTCAAGAGCTGCATCATTTGATGGATTGGTTGAAGCTAGTATTTCAGTTCAGGGCAATGGTGCTCTAACAGAAACAACTGTATAAAAATGTCAGCAATAGATAACGCTAAGAAACATTTTGACAGCATAGAAACAAGAATTATAGAAGTCCCTGAATGGGGTGAGGATAGCGATAATCCATTAAAGATTTTTTGCAGACCCATAACTCTTTCAGAGACTTCTAAGTTCATGAAGATGGCTCAAGATGATGATGTTCAGCTTTTGGCTTATGTATTAATTTACAAAGCACTAGATGAAGCTGGTGAAAAGTTATTTACTATCGCTGATAAGAAAACCTTATTGGAGAGGGTAGACAGGGACGTATTAATTAGAGTTTCTAGTGAAATGATGAATAATATTTCACAGGAAGAAATTAAAAAAAAGTAATAGAAGATAAGCAGCTATACATAAAGTATGCTTTAGCTGAAAAGCTAAATAAAACTTTAGCAGAAATTGAAGAGATAACTGTTGAAGAATTTCAAGGCTGGTTGGCTTATCTTGAAATAAAGGAAGAAAACAATGGCACTGCCTAAAGCATTTAAATATCAGATAGATTTATTGGCTAATAATAAATCTGCTGGTGCATTAAATAAATTTAAGAAAGATGTAGGCGGTGTTAATAATGTTGTTCGTAATTTAGGTCAAACTTTAGCTGCTGCTTTTTCTGCAAGAGAATTAGTAGAAGCAGCTAACGTCATGATTGGCGTTAAAAACAGAATGGATGCTTTCACTGGTAGTGCAGAAGAAACCGCTACTGCTATGAATCACATGAGAAGAATAGCATTAGAATCAAGGTCTGATTTTGATGCTGTTGCAATGTTATTTACTAGGCTTTCTTTAGCCACAGAACATCTTGGAGCAACTCAAGATGATGTAGCAAACGCAACACAAATGGTAGCTAATACCTTTATCATCGCTGGTTCTCATGCTCAGGAAGCTAATAACTCTGCTAGACAGTTAGCACAGGGTCTTGCTTCAGGGGCTCTTAGAGGAGATGAGCTTAGGTCAGTTATGGAAAACAACACCATTCTTACTAAGATGTTAGCCGAAGGTCTTAATATGACTGTTGGTGAGCTTAGAGAGTTTGGTCATGCTGGTAAATTGACAGCAGAAACTGTAATGCCAATTCTTATTGAGGGAATTGACAAGACAAACGAGCTAATTAAAGAAATGCCCATGACATTAGGGCAAGCTGGTGTAGCTTTAAGAAATAATTTCCAATTTATGATTGGAGATATACAAGAATCAACCAAAGGATTTTCAAGCCTTGCTAACGGAATTAATTTTGCAGCACAAAACTTAGATGCTTTGTTCATTCCAGCCATGTTTGCAGCTATAGCTGCTGTTAAATCATTGACTATAGCAATAGCAGCAAACCCATTAGGTGCATTAGTTATAGGATTGCAGGCAGGAGTAATAGCTGCTTATATTTTTAGAAATGAAATCGTTGGAGTATTTCAAGAGGTTTTTTATAAAAAACTTCCCAATGTAGTAGATGGTTTTCTAATTAAGTTTAAAGAATTCCAAAAAATATTTAGCTTTAAAGGTAAAGACGAAGAGTTAGATGCTGAAATAGCTGCATTAGGAAAAAAAATAGAAGCCAGAACAAATAAAGTTTTTGATGAAATAAAAATTCCATCAATTATGGACTTATTATTTCCAACTGAAGAAACTCCTGAAAGTTCTGGAAAAACTGGATTTAAAGAATTAACCGCACTGCAACAATTTCTTATGGATGCCGAAAAAGGTTACAAAGATTTCTTTACAAACATAAAAACCATGCAAGAAGAAATGCAGGGTGTATTTCAAAAGTCATATGATGGATTAACTAAATTAACCATGGATTTCTTGGAAAATGGCAAAGCTAGTTTTAAAGACTTTGCAACAAGCGTGGTAAGAGAGTTGATAAGAATTGCTATACAAAAATTAGTGATTGATAAAATGTTTGCAGGCTTTGGAAGTATGTTTGGTGGCGGTAAAATGTCAGTTGCTGACATAAAATCAAATTTAAATATACCAACCTCAATACCAAGCGGAGATGGTGGTGGCTATACAGGAATGGGTGCTAGGGCTGGTGGTGTAGATGGTAAGGGTGGATTCCCAGCTATATTACATCCCAATGAAACTGTTGTTGACCATACAAAAGGTCAAGGCATGGGTACTACAGTCAACTTCAACATATCAACAGTTGATGCTGCTGGCTTTGATCAGTTACTAGCATCAAGAAAAGGATTAATAACATCAATCATAAACAATGCCATGAATAATCAGGGCAAGATGGGGGTTGTATAAATGTCTGGTCAATTTCCAACAGACCCCAACTTTAGAACTTTAAATTTTAAAGATAATAGACCAACGCTTTTAAACCAGACTTTATCTGGCAAAAAACAAGTAAGACAAATAGGCTCACAATATTTTTCTTTTACAGTGGCAATGCCACCTTTACAGCAAGAAAAAGCACAAGAGATATTTGCATTTTTACAAAAGCAAAAAGGTTCTTTTGAGGACTTTACCATACAAGCACCATTAGACAATTTAGGTGCAAGCAAATCAGAAACAGATATAGTTGTTAATGGAGCTCATACTTCTGGTGATAACACCATAGCTATTGATGGATTTTCACAAACAACTGGAGCATTAAAGGCTGGAGATTATATTAAGTTTGCCAATCATTCTAAGGTGTACATGGTGTCTGAAGATGCTAATGCATCAGGTGGAGCAGCCACAGTAACCATATCTCCAAATTTAGTAGCATCTCTTGCAGATAATGAAGCTGTTACTGTAAACAAACCTAGCTTTACTGTATATCTTGAAAACAATGAAATCATGTATTCAACTGATGCTAGTGGTTTTTACAGTATTTCATTTGATGTTAGAGAGGTTATTACCTAATGCCTAGAAGTCTATCTGCTGCTTTACAAACACAAGTATCATCCACAGCTACTAAAACAGCTTTTCTAGTTGAGTTAAATCTATCATCAACAATTAGGCTCACTGATTGGTATTCTGATGTAACTTACGATTCTAATAACTATGAAGCTGGGGGTTCTTTCCTTACAGTTGATTCAACAACTGAAACAGGTCAACTACAAGTAAATGAAATTAATTTAGGATTTTCCAATATTACAGATGATGTAAGGTCATTGGTTCAAGATGGTGAGTTTACAGATAAAATAGTTGATGTTTACTTGGCTTATTTTAATTCAGATGAAACTATTGTCGGTGCTATCAATTTTTTTACAGGTCAAATAAGAAATGTATCTATAAGTGAATCTCTGGATCAATCAATTTTAAATATGACTGTGGCAAGTCATTGGGCAAATTGGAATCTAACTAAAGGCAGGCACTATTCTGACGAATCCCAGCAGTCATTTAGCTCTGGTGATAAGGGTATGGAGTTTGCTGGTCAGGTCAAAGAAGATGTTAGGTGGGGGTCTTAAATGGTCTGGGATAAGGTAGTTAAATTTTTTGCTGATGCTTATGCTGCTTACGAAGCAAGCAAAACGCTTCAAGCCATTGCTACAGTATTTCAGGTTGTAACGCTTGCAGTAGGTGTTAAAGGATTTCTTCAAGCCAGACAAATGCTCAATAAGGGGCAAGACATATTGGCGAACAAAACCTCTATGGGTGGAAAGATACCAGTCATCTATGGAACAAGAAGGGTTGGAGCACAAATCATTTATATGGATGTCAATGACAATGATTCTAGGGATATGTATGTGGTTTATGCTTTGTCAGTCGGTGAGTGTGATGAGATTTTAGGCAGAACAATTGAACTTGATGGCAACCCATTAACTGACTCTGCAAGATTTAGAAATGGTGGCTATATTGGATCAGATAAAATATCTTCTGGCTCAGGATCATTAAACACAGTCTCTCAAAATGGAACAAATAGCTTAAATCTTGCTGGGGGTACTTTTGGAACTGATCCTACTGCTAAATATAGATATGTTTTTAATTTACATCATGGGGCTGCATCACAAACAGCAGACCCCATGCTTGTTGCATCTATGCCCAATTGGACTTCATCACATAGACTAGATGGAATTTGCTACATAGCTGCTCACTATGGTTATGATAAAGAAGGAATGTGGAAAGGAGTGCCACAGTTAACAGTACAGGTTAGAGGAAAAAAAGTTTTTGATCCAAGAGACACAAATCAAACATTTGGAACTGTATCTACCTATGAGCACTCAGATAATCCAGCCTTATGTTTTCTTGATTTTATAACCAATGATGAGTATGGAAAAGGTTTAACTCAATCACAAATTAATATGTCTACTTTTAGCTCTGCTGCTAATGTTTGTGATACTTTGGTTGATCAGCCCTATTTTAATGGCTCTGCACAAAGCGTTACATGGGAAGGAACATCTGGAGATGATTTTATTAATATCACTGGAACTGGTGCTAATTCTATTTGGTGGCAGAATAAAATCGGTGAGTTAATAGATTTGGAGGATGGCTCTGGTAATCTTGTTTTAGATGGTGAAGAAATAAAAGATATACAAAGAACACAATTTTATGATGCCAATGAAGCATACTCTGTTTATTTTAATAATACTCTTGGCTCTACTTACTCTTCTCAAAGTGGCACATCTTTACTAAAGGTCAAAAGATTTCATTGCAATGGTTACTTAGATGCTAATAAGAATGTTATGGATAATGCTAAAGAGTTGCTTGCTAATATGCGAGGTATCTTTCTTTACATAGATGGTAAGTATGAGCTCTCAATAGAAGATACAGGCTCATCTAGTTTTAGTATTACCGATGATCACATTATTTCTGATTCTGGTATATCAGTTGATTATGGCAATAAAGACAAGAAGGCAAATAAAGTTATTGTTGAATTTTTTAACGCCAACAAAAAGTATGAGCTAGACACAGCCACAGTCTTACATGATGCATCGCCTAACTACACTTCTGATGATGGTGGCGAGGTCTTAGAGGTTAAGGCAGAGTTCCCTTATGTTTCTGATCCTTATATTGCCTATAACATGGCAAAGGCTATTTTAACCAGAAGTAGGAATCAGACCACAATGCAGTTCTTGGGCACTCCTGAGATGTATAAACTGAACGTGGGAGACATCGTTGACCTTAGTTATGCTGGTTTGGGCTTCAATGGAAAGATATGCAGAGTGGAAGCCTTAGAGCTTCAGTCAAATGGATTGGTTGCAGTTAGTCTAATAGAATATTTTGACGTTTACACATGGGAAGTGCCACCACAAGAGCCAGTAGAAGAGTTATCTAATTTGCCCTCAGCTTTTGCTGTAAAAGCACCAACAGGATTATCTTTTACAGATAGCAGTTCTAGCTCAACAGATAGACCTTTTTTATCTTGGAACGAACCAACAGACTTTCCAGATCATCAATATAGAGTCAACGTAGTAGATAGCTCAAGCAACGAGCTTACAAATAAAATTGTTGATACTGAGTTCTGTGATCTTAACTTTTTACCTGTTGGCTCTAATTATGTTGCTAGTGTTAGCTCAATCAACACCCTAAATGTTGAGTCAGACCCAGCCACATTAACCTTTAGCGTTGCCACAGCACCTGTAGACACTGCTGATGTTAAAGATGATGCGATTACTTTATCTAAAGCAGGAGCAGACTTAGTAGCTGCTATTAATGCTGGTGGGGCAAGCTCAACCGAGCTAATAAAAGCAACATCAGCTCCATCTACAAGAGCAAATGGTGATGCTTTGCAGGCTCAAGACTTATGGGCAGACACAAATGACAACAATCAAATTTATGTAAGAAATGCATCTAACAATGGTTGGGAAAAAGCTAGAGATTCATCTTTGGTTACTCTATATAACTCACTAAGCTCAACTGTTTCTACAAATAGCTCTAACATTTCAACAGCTCAAGGAGATATAGTTACTCTAACAACTGATACCTCAGCCAATGCAAGTGCTATTACAAGTCTTACATCAACAGTTAATAGCAACACATCAGCAATAAGCACTGAGCAAACAACCAGAGCAAATGCAGATAGTGCTTTGGCTGCTGATATAACATCTTTGACCTCTACAGTAGGTGGTAACACATCTTCTATTACAACAAACGCTACAGCTATATCCACAATAGATGGCAATGCTTCTGCTGGCTATGTGTTAAAACTTAATGCAAATGGCAAAGTAGCTCAGATGGTTCTGGGCAGTAATGCATCTTCTGGCTCAGGAGCAACAAGTATTGTTTCTTTTTTAGCTGATACATTCAAAATTGATAATGATGCAGGATCAAGCGTATCTCCTTTTATTGTAAGTGGTGGCTCAGTCTTTATTGATAATGCAAGAATCACTAATTTATCTGGAACCAAGATTGATGTTGATACTTTAAATGTAAAACAGTTTGCAAATACTAGTTCAAAAATTATCAGCCATCTAACAGCAGGAACAAAATTTGATCTTGGTCGAGATGGTCAAGCTTATGTACAAAGAACAGGAACTTACACAGGAAGCAATGCTTCTTTTGTACCAGTAACAATTACCGATGTTAGAAATAATGCAGGATATGTGGCAATCTTCTCAGGGGTTCTTGGTGATGTTAATGGTGGTAGGGTTCAATATTCTTTAAACAATTCTACTTGGGTCAATGCAAATGGAAATACCAATATTTATTGGAACGCTGGAACTTATAGGGGTTATACCTATGTTTACACAGGTCAAATAACAACCTTGAGCACATCACAATCTACTGTTTATTGGCGAGTATATTTCTCAGGTGGCTACAATCATACTCAATTATCTTTAAACGTAATGATGGATAACACACGATAATGAATACTTTTACTATTTATGATTTGACAACTGGCGAGATATATCACTCAACAACAACTGTTGCAGATATTAATGAAGTTGGTTTGCAAGAAGGTCAAGGAATTATAGAGGGCTCTTATCAAGCAAATGAATATATTGTTGTTGATGGCGAAGCTGTTGTAAGAACAGATAACATATTAGAAATATTAAGATTAAAAAGAGATGCTTTATTAGCTGAATCAGACTGGACTCAAGTCAATGATAGTCCTTTATCAGATACAAAAAAAGCAGAATGGTCTACATATAGACAAGAATTAAGAGACTTACCATCTTCTTATCAATCAACTACAAATTTTGATGATGTAGTGTTTCCAACTCAACCAGATTAAATATACAATAGGACAGAGGTAAATTAATGGCACAACACGATTACAACCTAGCCAATCAAAGTGGAGCTGACTTCAGGGCTGATCTGAACGATGTTTTACAAGCGGTTTTAACGCTTAACAGTTCTGCATCTGAGCCATCAACTACAGCAGCATATATGTTGTGGTTAGATACTACTAACAATGTTTTAAAAATAAGAAATAGTGCTGATGATGCTTGGGTTATATTACCCTTAAGTATCAGTGCTGATAATACTGTTGATATTAATGGTGGAACAATAGATGGCATATCACAGCTTACTTTAGGTTCTAGCACTAGCGTTAACAGCATTTTAGATGAAGATAATTTAAACTCAGACTCACCCACAGCTTTAGCAACACAACAATCAATTAAGGCATATGTCGATAGCCAAGTTACTGCTCAAGACCTAGACTTTCAAGGAGATAGTGGTGGTGTTTTATCTATAGACTTAGACTCAGAAGTTTTTACTCTTAATGGTGGCACTGGTATTGATACCACAGGCTCTGAGAACACAATTAGTTTTGCTATTGATTCTACAGTTGTTACTTTAACTGGCGTTCAAGTTCTAACAAACAAAAGCATAGATGCTGATGATAATACTATTAGTAATCTTGAGGTTGACAATCTTAAATCTGGCGTTCTTGATACTGACCTAGACTCAGTTTCTGCTTCAGATGATACTCTGGCTTCAGCCAAAGCTATAAAAACTTATGTAGATGCTAATATAACTGCACAGGATTTAGACATTTCAGATGGTAGCACAAGCATTGCTATAGATTTAGACTCTGAAACATTATCTTTATTAGGTGGAACTGGTGTTAGCTCAACAGCTTCTGGCGATGGCGTTACTTTTGCTATTGGTCAATCGGTAGGTACAACAGATAATGTAACTTTTGGCGTTGTAACCGCCAATGTTACTGGACAGGTTTCAGACATATCTAATCATTCAACCTCAGACTTAACAGAAGGCACTAACCTTTATTATACAACCGCAAGATTTGATTCAAGACTTGCAACAAAAGATACAGGCGATTTGACAGAGGGCTCTAATCTTTATTATACAGACGAAAGAGTTGATGATAGAACATCAAACCTAATTCAGAGTGGAACTGGTATAAGCTGGTCTTATGATGATACTGCTGGAACATTCACACCAACAATATCTATAACACCCTTCTCTACTTCTGATTTATCAGAAGGAACTAACCTTTATTATACAACTGCAAGATTTGATTCAAGGCTAGCAACAAAAGATACAGATGATTTATCAGAAGGAGCTAACCTTTACTACACAGATGCTAGATTTGATACAAGACTTGCCAGCAAAGACACTGATGACCTAACAGAAGGAACTAACCTTTACTACACAGATGCTAGATTTGATACAAGACTTGCAACAAAAGACACAGATGATTTATCAGAAGGCAATAATCTTTATTACACTCAGGCTAGATTTAATTCAGCCTTTACCGCTAAAACCACTTCTGATTTATCAGAGGGTACTAATCTTTATTACACTGATGCAAGGTGGGATACAAAACTTGCAGCAGCAGACACAGACAATCTAAGTGAAGGCACTAGCAATCTTTACTACACAGATGCTAGGGCAAATTCTGCTATTGATGCTAGGGTTAATAAATCTTTTGTTGATGCTCTTAATATACAAGCTGCAAGCGTAGATGCTAACAGCGTTGCTTTAGGCACAGATACTACAGGCAATTATGTTTCTACAATTGCAGGAACTAACAATCAAATTTCTGTTTCTGGTTCAGGCTCAGAAACTGCTACTGTTACTATTTCTTTGCCTAACGATGTTAGCGTTGCCAATGATCTAACTGTTGCAGGAAACCTAACAGTCAATGGAACTCTTACATCATTAGATACTACAAATTTAGATATAGAAGATAACCTGTTCCAGCTTAATGCAGGATTAACAGGTAGCCCAGTAAATGATTCTGGTATGTTGATTAACAGGGGTAATCAAGATAATGGCATCTTTATGTGGGATGAGTCAGCAGACAAATTTACACTAGGTCTTACTACAGCAGATGGCAGTGCAACAGGCAATATTACTCTTGCTTCTGTTGGAACTTTAGTTGCTGATTTAGAGGGCAATGTTACTGGCAACGCTTCTACCGCAACCACACTAGCAACAGCAAGAGCAATAGCTCTTACAGGTGATGTTGTAGGTACAGCAGACTTTGATGGTTCAGCAGGTATATCTATAAGCACAACCATACAAGCAAACTCAGTTGCATTAGGCACAGATACAACAGGAAACTACATTTCAACTATTGCAGGAACTTCTAATGAGATTGAGGTAAGCGGTAGTGGTGGTGAAAGTGCAACAGTCATAGTGGGTTTACCATCTGCAACAGAGATAACAACATCTTTAGGCGTAGGTGGTGGCTCTACAAATGGTGTTGAAATATCTCAAGGTGCTATATCAATTAAAAATGGTGGAACACAATCATACATAGATTTTTACTGTGAATCATCAAACGCACATTATGCAAGATTACAAGCACCTGCACATGGTAGCTTTAGTGGCAATCCAACATTAACCTTACCAGCTACAGCAGGAACTATCGTAGGTTCAGGTGATAGCGGTACAGTTAGCAATTCAATGTTGGCAAACTCAAGTGTCAACTTTGGTGGCGTAACTCTTGCACTAGGGGCAAGCGATACAACTCCTGCATTTGACTTATCTGATGCTACTAATTACCCAACAAGCAGTCTTACAGGAACTATAACTAACGCACAGCTTGCAGGATCAATAGAAAACGCAAAACTTGTCAACAGTAGTATTACAGTTAGTGATGGTTCTAATACCAGTGCGGTTGCTTTAGGTGGCACTATTACTTATGCAGCAGGTGAGGGCTTAGATGTAGCAGAAAGCTCAGGCACAGTAACTTATTCAGCAGAAGATGCTACAAGTTCTAACAAAGGTATAGCTTCATTCACAGGTGATTTTGCAGTAAGCAGTGGTGCTGTATCTCTTGGTACATCAGGTGTTACTGCAGCAAGTTATGGTAGTGCTACAGAAGTTCCAGTCATAGCAGTTGATGCCAAAGGAAGAATAACAAGTGCAAGCACTGCAGCTATATCAACCAGCTTTACTCTTTCTGACGGATCAAATACGCAAACAATATCAGGTGGAGATACACTTACAGTAGCTGGTACAAGTAATGAGGTAGAGGTGGCTGTAAGTGCAACTGACACTTTGACAGTTGGATTACCTAGTGATGTAACAGTTTCAAACAATTTAACAGTAAGCGGTAACTTAACTGTTACTGGTACAACTACACAAACAGGCTCAGTTGTTACAGATAACAACTTTACAGGTCTAACTAACGCTAACACTGGCAATTCAACAGACTTTGGTTTTTATGGTAAATATGTTGAATCAGCAACAACAAAATATGCTGGTCTTTTTTATGATGCATCTACTGATAACACTTTTAGATTATTTAGTGATACACAAACACAACCAAGCACAACAGTAAATACTGGAGCAACTGGTTATGTTGCTGCTACTTTAGTTGCTAATTTAACAGGAAATGTAACAGGTGATCTAACAGGCAATGCTGACACAGCAACAGCTTTAGCTACTTCTCGTACAATTAATAGTATAAGTTTTGATGGTAGTGCAGACATAACAACTCATACTGCTGGAACTGGCGTTTCTATTTCAGGAGCAGAAATTTCAATTGGTCAAGCAGTAGGCACATCAGATAGCCCAACATTTAGCAACATGACATTAAATGGTACTGGCTCTATCAAAGTGCCAAGCGGTACTACAGGTCAAAGAGATGGCTCACCTGCAAATGGAATGTTCAGATACAACTCTGAAGATGCACAATTTGAAGGTTATGCTGACGGTGCTTGGGGTGCTATTGCAGGATCAGGCGGTGGGGCTTCAGCGATGGAGACCAACAATTTTACTAGCGATGGAACTACAGCTTCATTTACATTAAGCTCTAGTGTCTCTGATGAAGATAATTTATTAGCTTTTATAGAAGGTGTTTACCAAAACAAAGCTGATTATGTGGCTTCAGGAACTACCATAACTTTTGATACAGCTCCTGCTAATGGCAGAAACATTGTAGTACATCATGTTAAATCTTCTATTAGTGGCAGCAACGTCATACTAAACTCATTTACTGGCGATGGTTCAGATACAACCTTTACATTATCAACAGCACCACAATCTGAGAATAATACTCAAGTTTATTTAGATGGTGTATATCAAAACAAAACAACTTACTCAGTTTCTGGAACAACCTTAACTTTTGATGCAGCTCCTGCTAATACAGTGGCTATTGAAGTAATGATGTTTACCCAGACAAGTGTTAATGAACCTACTGCAAACAGCGTAGGGATTACCCAGTTAAATGTAAGCGATGGCTCTAATGGTCAAGTGCTTACAACTAATGGAAGTGGCACTTTATCATTCTCAACTGTTAGTGGAACTACAATTAACAACAATGCTGACAACAGAATTATAACTGGTTCAGCCACAGCTAATACTTTAAATGGTGAAAGCGGTCTTACTTATGATGGTTCTACTTTAGCTGTAACAGGAGCTATAACAAGCGATAGCACAGTAACAACCTTATCCAACTTTAATTCTACAAGTGGCAATGACTTGCGATTAAATGCAGGAAGTGCTAATAGAGATATTTTCATGCAGGTTAATGGCACTACTCACATGACAGTGCAAGGCAGTACTGGCAACGTGGGTATTGGT
>Ga0181392_1000709_pt1 | contig 12744 bp, 12 predicted proteins | sample 15SPOviralmetaG_FD_130083 | JGI IMG/M metagenome (GOLD analysis project Ga0181392, IMG submission 130083) | Marine viral communities from the oligotrophic San Pedro Time Series (SPOT) site, San Pedro Channel, CA, USA - 15 SPOT_SRF_2010-09-15 | ecosystem: Environmental > Aquatic > Marine > Strait... | reverse complement strand
AGAGCCATTGTGAAGTGTTTTTATGTAGTTAATTAAGTCCCAATAAATATTTCAAATTTTGACAAAGGAGGCATAAACATAAAAAATATTTTCATACTATATTTATAAATTTGAAAATACATAAATGATTTCATATCACAAGGAGTTATGAAATACAATTTAAATTATCTTCCTTTGTCTGTAATGTTGGAGTTTCATACAAATCAAAAATTAAATATAAATGATTTCATCAAGGATTGTATAAAGTGTCCTTTACAAATGGATTGTAAGTTTCTTTTGAACTTACATATATTATATCACGAAAGAACAAAACAAGATAAAACTCATATTCCTAATTTTTACAGAAGAAATCCATAAATTTGAAAATACAAAAAAGATCTCACACATAGAAAATGATTATTCAAGGAAAAGAAGGTTCTCTTGTCCTTTTCTGGAACGATAAACTTATATCATCTTTACCTCTCGGAAAAAGAACAGTAGAAGAATATTTAAATGAAGCAAATACATTTATCTTGAACTCTATGAGAGAAGATAAAAAAAATATCAAAGAACTTGTCTATTATACTAAAAATTATTGTGAATTACATTACAAAAAAAAACTAAAAGGTAAAAAGATTGACTCAACATCTCATTGCTATTTCCAATTATCCTTATTGGCTCTCGTTAGACTCGGATTAATTGATTTTGATGAAGTGTGTCTTATTGCTCCCAGAAAACAGGTTAAATCAAAGACATAAGTCCATGCTCATCCATCTCCCATATGTATTCCTCCTCTTCCTCAGCAGAACCCTCGGAATCACTATATTTTTCTGTCTTTATTTTTTTTCTCGGAGGTTCATAATCTTCATCAAGTAAATCCTCAAATACTATTCTCATCTTCGTTATGAGATCTCGTTTATTTCTTTGTTTTAATATTTTTAATATTTGTATCACATCTGTTTTTGTAATTACTTCCATTTTATATATTTCAAAACATTATAAATGATATCATCACATTTTGATTTTTTCTTTAACTTCTCTTCTTCGTCTCGGATACAAATGATTTCATTTTGAATTATTTCCAACTCCAGTATTAATTCTGATATACTTTCAATTATTTCTTCATGAACCATTTTATATTATATTACATTTTATTTTCAGCAAAAACACGAACTTAAAACATAATGCCTCTTTTTTTGATATGAAATGTTTAAGATATATTTTTTTCCTGTATTGTTTATTAAATCTCCAAGTTCTATTTTTTTTATGATAATCAATATTTTTATGACCTGATGTATTCCTTTTATTTTCACCTACATTCTCATTATTTTCTGTTGGAGTCACCCATCTTAAATTTTCAACTCTATTATCCGATCTATCTCTATTAATGTGATCTACATAAGGTTTATTTTCATCATTTTTAATGTAATGTAATGCTATTAATCTATGAACCGAATATTTTTTCACTGTTCCATCCTTACAAAGATTGACTCGTGAGTATCCAGACCAATTTACATCTTGTTTAAGATATCTTTTATATTTTTGATTATATACTTTTCCATCGGAATAGATTAAATAGTTTTCATACCCTACAATTTCCATTTTTGAATTAAAAAAGATGTCATTTTCAAATTTATATTCCATTCGGGAACAAGGATGCTACTAGATTAACAGGTAATTGATTTTGACGAACTATCTTATATATTACTGCTGAATTATCATCAATCCTACTAAATGCTCCGTTTGGATCTGTGATTGCTGTTGTGATCGTACTCAGTGGCTTCTGGCGAGTTATCGTAAATTGTATTGAATCATCTCCTCCTACAAAAAAATCTCCAGAATCCGTTGATTTATTGACGTGTCCCATAACAGGTAATTTTTCACCAGAATCCGGACCACCCATATAAGGTGTCTGATCTATTAAATCACTTCTTATTGTGAAAAATGGACTTAACATTTTTCTCGGAACTCCCTGTGCTGTAACTGTCAATGAACCAGTATCTACAACTATTGGATCAGTCCATTGATAATACTTTTTGTTCTTATGCTCTGTTAATACACAAGATGTAATTACATTCGGATGATACATTGTTGCTCCCCATATATTTTGATTATACAATAAAACATCTTGTGCTTTTATTTCTGCCTGAGTTGTCACCTTATTTAACTGTTGTATGTTTCCTGTATTTACTCTTGATTGTGTTGTATTACTTGCTGATACGGGACTTTGTAATTGTTCATATGTAAATCCCAATATTCCTAATAATGAATTATTCCAAGTATTCTCATCAGTTATCCCAAAACTCTCTATTGAAATACCACTCTGACAATCCATTACTGAAAAAGGATAAATATTACGATTCGGTAAATCAACTGATAATTCTGACTTCGTCTTTTTCCCATCTGAACCAAATACTTCTATTGAAGCATTTTGAGAATAAGGACCCATTCCAGGACAAAAATTCTGCCTTCTTAATCTTTTATTTACTTTATATACCAATGCTTTCCCATCAACAATTGGATTCGTATCTGTCTCTTCACCAGCTGCTCCATTATTCCCCAAATATTCAGGAGTATAAAACTCTGTAAATCCAAATCTATCTTTCGTTTGATCATAAGTTAATTTTGGATTTGATGAACCTAAATATACCTGATTTATTACTTTTGATTTCTCCGCTACATCAGTTAATGGAGCACCAGCAATCGGTCCCGTAGTTCCCATCTGTAAAAATCCTATTGACCTATTCTGCTCTATCTCATTCACACCACTAGCAGAAGGTGTATATAAACCAACAGCAGCATTTCCATATGCCGTAAAATGTGGATCATATCCTATATGTCTTTTATATTTTTCATCAGTATATGAACCATTCGTAACAGCTGCTTCACCACCAATAAAAAATCCTGAACCGTTGTAATATTCCTCGGGAACTCCGCCACCAATACCTTCCATTGTCACTTGAATATTTCCATCACCATCTTTCAAAAATAATCCATAACTTAATTTCTCTGACCTTATATTGTATATTGGATTCTGATAAAATGTATTTTCATCTTCTTTTATATATGTCACAAATAACGGTTCAGAAGCAATATTATATTTTAAGTTTTGATCAGAAAAAGCACTTGAAGCATTCATATCTGATCCAAACTCTCTTCTTGGCTGTGCTGTTGTCTTATCAGGATCATCATATGCCTGAACCATATCTAAATGTAAAATTCTTGAAATATCTGATGTTAATTTTTTAGATACATCTGTTATTGTGAATGTCAAAGGAGGACTACCAAAAATATTAACATTTGTTGCTCCATCTAATGTTATTCTTTGAATTCCTCCTCCCAATTCCTCAGAAGAAAGAATCTTACAAGGATTCGGAGTAAAAGAACCATTCGCAATTGTCACAACCCTACTTTCTATATGACGAGGTTTCTCAACGATTAATGGATCACCTACTAATTCTATTACTGTTGATCCCACACTTATATTACCATTCGGAACTAGTGTTTGTGTCTGAACATGATTTGTTTTACCATTCACACAACTAGCATTCCTGAAATCCCAAAATTCAGGATATAACTCCTGAGTCTTTATCCATTTAGCAAGTCTCTTACAGTTTTCATCTGTATAAGGTTTATTTATACTTATTCTCATTGATTTTCTATCTGCTTTCGAGTCACTACTGACCTTCGTAATATAAGTATAATTTTCACCACCGTAAAAATATCCATCACCCCAATCCCATCTTCCAGACTCAACAAAATCAGGTCTCTTAAAACATACATTCTCAAAACAATTTATCCAATCCAATTGTGATTGATTTAATGTTGCTGGATATACATAACTCATTGCTGATCCATAATTTGTAGAGTTAAAATTAGAATTAGCACAATTAAAAGGTTTAAATGTATCTGTCTTATATGTTGCTGCTAATACTCCTTGATTTTGATCCGTAGTGTCAGGTGCTGGATTGCTCGGTGTTGAACCCCAATGATAATATTTTTCTAATGATGAAGCATTTTGAAGTGAATTCGTAAAAGTCTCTGCTATAAAATCTGCCGATCTTCTCCCACTTGGAATCTCTACTTCTTTTAATTGTCTAAATGGAAGATACGGAGCAACAGCAGGATCAATACTCCCATTACCATTCCTATATTCAAATGCTGAAGGTTCAGAAGGCTTTGTAGAATTAGCATTATACCAAGTAGTTCCAAATCTTGTAAATAATGTGAATTTTGTTCCATCTTGTCTAACTTTTACCAATTCAAGATTAGAAAACCAATTATCAGCAAATGGAGCAGAAGCATTCCTATCTCTTGAATAATCAGACTCTATAAATCTTCCATTCCTTAATTGAGTAAGTGTTGCCCCAGAATGTAAGCTATCCACATCAGAATATGCTGTTGAAGGATTTTTATTATCAAACCTTCTCGGTAATGAAAAACAATTCTCCCCGTTTGTTGCCTTATAATATTGTATTGACATTGACACTTTATTATCCAATAAATCGGGTTGATGATCATATTTCTCATTTCTTTTCGCATCATATGTATTCAAAACATCTTGATAACCTGAATCTAAATAACTATCCTTCTCTGAATATGTATCAACTCTTATTAAATTATTTAATTCTACTCTTCCTATTTTTTGTCCTCTCAATTCAATAGTATTTCCCCCAGCACCAATCTCTGAAACTACTGCTGAATGAATACTTACTTTATCTCCAATATTTAACATATATCCCTCCTCAACCTTATTCATAAATATAGCATTATTAGTATCATTACCCGATCCAACTTCAACAGATGACCGTCTAGAACACTCTAATAATTTAAGATCCACATACGGTTCGGTCTGAACTTGTTGTTGAGCCATTTATAAAAACAAATATAAAAAAAGATAATGAAATTACATTACTTAACTGAATCCAGCAGTGAGGAAACCATTCTGGAGAACAGCAACTTTTCCAATTTCAACATAAGTTCTCTGAGTGTAGTTCTTTCCAGCAGCAAGAGCAGGTAGAGAATCAAGTTTAGTTGTGAGTTCAAGACCCCGAGAATTAACACGACCAGTCGGAAGTTTGTATGCCTGAAAGAAAAAGTTAGATGTTATCCCACGAGAACTATTCTGAGCATTTTGTTCCCAAGTTGCCGAAGTAATAGTGTCACCTTCACCAGAATACTCTTGACGAGTTACAAATGGAAGAGAACCCATTGCCCGAGAAGTCTTGTCAAATAGAACTGCCGAATTACTTAAATCAATCGGGAAAACAAAGAAATCATTCATTCGGATATTCATAGTAAGAGTATCATTCTTTTTTGTCCCCGAAGCATAATCCTTATCAGGAGCAACTGCCGAATACTTATTACAAATAAATCTTTCAGTTCTGTTGTCATCATTGATAAATGACATTACACGAGTCACAATACGACCAGCACCACCAAGATTTCTCACCGAGTTCTTAGCATCTGTTACTGATAGAGTTGTCTTTGTTAGTCTGTAATCATTGTAAGCAAAATTAGTCGGTTGAGAATTATATTGCTGGAGCTGTTGAGACATTAGTTCTCCATCATAGAAAATGTAATCTGCTACTAGTTTTACCTCAGTAGTATCAATCTCAATTGCCGAACCAATCACAGAGTTATTAGAATTGACACTTACACGACCACCTACCTGAGGTTCCCATACAAGATCAATTACTATTTCTTGCTTCATAGCAAAAAGTGGAAGATTTGTTCCTTTGAGGAAAGGAAATAGTTCTGAAAGAGTTACCGAAAATACAGGTTTATTGTTGATATCGAGAACAGGATCACAATCCAAATTGCCTCCATCGTATTCAATATTTGTTCCTAGACCATATGCCTCCGCAGAAGTGTCCGACTGAGACCCAGCAGTTGATTTGTATATGAAATCGTGAGAAATCTGTCTTCCCGACATATATGCCTCCCGATCCTTATTGATTTCACTTGAAAGGAAAATACTCTCAAATGCCTTGTAATGATTGTAATCATCAATCTCAGAAATAGTATTACCACCGATTGACAGAGTTGCTCGGCGAATTAAAGAATGGACTCCCAGACCAAGAGGAAAGAAAGCACCAGCAGTAGTTGAAGCATTACCCTTCACAGATAGAGTAATACGAGATCCATCATGTAAATAACCTTTGTTAGTTAAAACAAAACGACAATTAGTCTGATTACAAACAATCGGATCCAACACATCCGAAGAAACATCCATAGCCATATTACTTTGAATTGCTCCAACACGAATTAAATCAGGAACATTTGAACCGTCCATTTTCGGGGGACTTACACTAACAGATTCTTGAACAGAAGTCATTTTTATAATATCTTCAATATAAAAATAATTTTAAAAAAAAAAACTTTCACTTGGAGTGATTTACTGAACCACTTGGATTCCCTGCGGACTAAACACCAAAGTCTGGCGTGAATGAACAAACAGGAAAAGAGCATTCGGAGAATCAGTAGTTAAATCAGTCTCCATCTGGATACCGAAAGGAGTCGTACTGAAATCCTCCCCGACACCAGTTCCAACAGTATCAAACGGAACTCCGAGACATTCCATAACACCACCATCAGCAGTGAGAGGAGGAGTAGCACCTTTGTAAAGTCTGTTAGTGTTAATCGGCGAAATCTCAGACCTTAGATTCATTCCTGCTTTAATACTATCACGAGCAAAAGTTACTACCTGAGGATCAACAGTTGAAATAGAAGGAGTATCTTTTACATTTGTATCAAGATTGAAAGCAATCGGCATTCTCATTCCTCCCTTAGTGAAAATAATCTGCTTAATAGCTGCCTGATCACCATCCTTGTTGAGAGGAGTTGTAGTAGCATACGAATTAAAAGCAAGATTGTTTAGATACTTAGAAGGACACATATTCATAAAAACACCAAGAGTTCTAGAAGTTCCAAGATTGAAATTAACAACAGCATTTGCCGAGTTGATTACATTGAAATACGAAGTAATAGCATTGTAGGTTAATGAACCCGTTGAAGGAAGCATATTACGAGGATCGGGAGGAACAACTAATTCACAATGTAGTCTTAGATTTTCCAATTCATAGAAACAATCAGTAAGACCAGTTGTAGTTCCATTCTGAGCATATAGTGCCTGAGCATCTGGAGCAAGATTTAGAGAAAGTTCAACTCCCCCGAGTGAATCACTTGAAAGAGGAATCATATTTCCAGCAGCAAGAAAGCCTGTTGGAATAGCAACACAAAATCTAGATCCGTGTGCTGTTGCGGGGAAATCAACTAATTCTCTCTTCTGAGTTTCATAGTTAGGAAGAGTTAGAGCCATTTCATTAAAATGAGAAAATTTATCACTCTTAGAATTAACATACGGAAGGTATGTTGAAAGGAAACGTCCATAATGATTGACCGTTTCTATGACCTGACGAGACCTCTGAGATGTAATAGTTACTTTTTCAATTATTGAATATAAAGCAAGTTTCTCATCAATAGCAAGTTCATCTGCCGTTGTCGGTTTTGTTTTACTAGAATCTTTGTAAAAGTTAATATCTCCACTGATACGAACCGAACTACCGTCAAGAAGGTGAGGTTGTGCTCCAATCAAAAAAGAAATAATTGGATTCCCTTGTTTGTATGAAACTTTCTGTGTAGAATTTACATTTGAAGGTTGGATTTCCTGATAGATTACAGACATTTTATATGATATCTTATATATTTTATTTTATTGATTAATTTTAAAAAGTTAAACTTCAACCTGAATACTATCCGCACGAATATTGATTCTGCGAATATGATAAACGAAATTACACCATAATTTATCTTTTGTCGGAGCATTAGTTGTATCCTGATATAATACATTGAGACGGAAGTCCTTTCCTCTCATATCATATACTCCCTTGTTGAGACTCATACTACGACCGATACAGAAATTCTCTTGGAATCTTGACATTTGAAGAGCAGGCATATCCGCCTGAGCAAGTGCCTTATCAAGTTCAAGAACAGGAATAGCATCAATTGAATCCTTAGCACCAATTCTTTCAGTCTTGACGTTCAACGAAGGTTGATTACGACCATCATAGAAAAAGAAGTATTCAGTTAGTCTATCACTGATTCCCGCAATACCAGACTGAGAAGATAATAGCTTGCTATCGTGTGAGTTGCTGTGAATCTCATAAGTTCCTTCTCCTGTGATGCTATCCTTAGTAGAATATACCGAAGCATCAGTTGGAACACAAATAATACTTTTTGCTCTCTGATGATTAGCAGGGATACCAATATTAGCAACACGATCACCCGAAAGTTGAGAATGATTATATACCTGAGTTGATAAGAAATCATATACCATCATCTTTCCTTCTCTCATATCCCTCTGTGCTTCTGCCCGTGCTTGATCCCCCATATCAATCTTGTTAAGAACAAGTTCAGCATTTGAAATCTCATAACTCGGACTATATGATGTAGTCCTTAATACAGATTTTGAAAAGAGTGAAAAGTTTCCAGTGCTTGTAATATCAACACCATTGTTAGTAACAGAAGCATTGAATGTAACCTTCACATATTTATTAGCACCAGTTCCAGAAGTTTCAATAGTCTTGATTATAGCAGCAGCAGATAATGTATTCTCAGTTCTTGAAGTTAGTTTAGCAATCCCGACCTCTTCACCAACAACAAGGGGGAAATTTTCTACCTTATAATTATTGTTGTCGTGCTTAATGAATATCTTATTTGAATCAGAACCATTCTGCCAAGTCGCAGGAGAACCAGTAGATCCGTCCAGAGAATGGAAAAGAGGATTCAGTGGAAGTCGTCTAGAATATGATACAGAATCAAGTTGTCTGAATACTCTCTTATTTTCAGAAGTAAGAATAGTAACAAATAGACCATTCATTAGTCCAACAGGAACAACCTTATCATTCTGGAATAGACCCGTGTGAAGAGGAAGTTTCAACTTACACTTGTGATACTTAGAGTTCGTGAAAGAAGCATTCGTTGGATCATCCGAATCAGTAAGTGCCTCGTAATACGGAGAAAACTTATGATTCGCTAGCATAGACTTAGAACTGCCTCTTGTCCCCCGAGCATCAGGAGTCCAAATACCAGCACCTTCATTCAAAGCACGGAGATCCCTTAAAGTCGGGTTGGAATGATAAGAATACTTAGTAGCAACATGAACAGGATAGTGTCTTATTTCCTCTAGTAATTCTGATTTATCTCCCGAATGAATCCTAATCGTATCCAGTAAAACTTGACCTCCAATCAGTTCATCAAGTTGAAGACGAGTTGTTGAAGCATTGCTGTCCTGAGAAATTTCAAGATCAAACTGTAAATAAGAGTTCTTCGGTTTAAAGGCATCAATGTTCGGAGGAATGTAAAATTCAATTAGTTTCTGAGCAGAGTACGATAGACCATTTTGAGATGGAATAGCAACATAAGACTCTTTGAGAGGTATCTTGTTATCAGCAACGAAAAATCCAGTAGATTCAGACATATTTATAATGTATTGAATATAAAAAATATTTTAAAAAATTAATTGTAAAAATTAGTCTGTTCTTACATTAGCAAAAGAACCAGCAAGTGATGCCTGTGCTGTTTGTGGAGTATCAGTCGGAGGAGTAACCGTTTTGTCCTGAGCAACTTGTGTTGCTGTATGAACTCCTTCACTAGCAGCATCAAGAACTCCCGAAGCAGCTTGAATACCAGCACCAACAACTCCCGCCAATTGAAATCCAGGAACAAATCCCAACATATCAAGAGCAGCTCCACCAATTGAACCAATGTTTGCTAACTTCTCACCAAAATTATCCCCTGATAATAGACCCTTCCCTGATTCAAAAGACTTTACATCAGCAGCAATATCCAATCCAGCAGTCGCAAGTCCCCCAACTACTCCCACACCACGACCAATTGATCCAGCAAGTTTTGCCCCTCTTCCAACTTCTTCTCCTGCTGCTAAAAGTTTATCTCCCTTTGACAAAATATCAGAACCTTCTTCTAATGTTCCTTCACTTGTAGAAATAGCAGCACTCGGTCTCTCCACATTTAAATCTGCTTCCTCACCAGGATTCGGTGCCTTAGCATTTACTTCTGCCTCAGTCGGTTTTACCTCAGTCCAACCACCAGGAGTAGTTATTGGAGTAGCATTCACTGCTTCCTGATATGCCTGAACTTTTCCAGCAGTATTTGCTAATGCTCCGCCTTCTCCAATACTATCTTTAATACCAGCAAGTAATCCCCTTTCTTTATCTCCCGCCACAGCATTCTTAGCAGCAGTGGAAGCATTCGCAAGTTTTGTTTGATTATTCAATCTTATCGTTTCATTTAGATTCTGAACAGCTGCCGTTCTAGCATTCCCGTCAGAAAGAGCAGAAGACATATTATACATATCAAACCCCATTTTGTTTATATAGTCTCAAATAAAATAATTTTGTAAGAATCTTTATTCAAAAGTATTTTCTTTTGGATCATTTACAGAAGGGTCGTAATTCTGCCCGCCTGTTGCTACAACCTTCTCAAAATTCTTATACATCAAAGGAGGATTTTGTAGTTTCATATAACAGAAATCATATTTCTTTGGAGTTGTTTGTCTGTATAACTTTAACCAATTTTGAGGAGAATTAAAAAGATCTCCGTATTCCTCAGAAATGGCGGATAATTCTTTCATATTTGGAAAAGGAGAACCAACAATTACATCTGTAGCATTTGCCCGAATAATTGGATCCACAGCACCTCTGAATTTCTGAACTGAAATTACAAGTAGTTTAATATTGTAGTGACGGCTCCTCGTAACTAAATTTGCTACGTGTTTATCAAGTAATCCGACGCAATCATCAAGAACAACTGCTATATCGGGTCTGTTCTCATCTTCAAAAGCCATTTGTCTCTCTGTAATCCCCTGTATAATACTTGGAGAATATGTATCATAACAAGTGAATCTCTTCTTCATGAATCGAGAGGTGCTATCCATATTAATTGTCGGTGAGATTACGACTACCTCATTAAAATGATCCTGACCGTATAGATTATCATTTAAAAAAAGATTGCTTATGATAGTGCTCTTGCCCGTTTGTCTCGGACTAATCATAAGCAAACATTTACCAGCACCCTTCACACCAACACCAACTTCGGGCAAATTCTGATGATGAGGTTTAGCAACTCCATCATTCTCTGCTTTAACGGGAATAATTTCAGGAAAATCCATTGTATGTTATTATATTATGTTAGATTTATTTTTATATATCATTGAAAATTAAATATATGTTTTGACGCAAAACCCTGATCACCCGCATATAATTTGCTCGGATATACTGCTTGTCTTATTGCCTCCTGTGCCTTTGCCTGTCTTATTGCTTCATCTTGTTTTGCTTTCTTCTCTGCTTTTCTCTTCTGTCTCATCATCTCATTTTTTGTTAATGCTTCTTCAATTGCCTTTTGAATAATTGTATCATCTATTTCTGCCTTGACGGGTTTCTTTTCCTCCACGACATCATTTACAATATTTTCCATATCCTTAATTTTCTTTTCTTTTTGTTTCTTAGTTACTTGATTCTCTAATTCTTTTAATTTCTTTTTTTCTGCTGCTCTCTCTCTACGGACTATAACTGCTCGTTCTCTTGCTAATTTTAATTTTTCTTTATGAGATTCGGACATCACCCTTTTAGGTTTCGTACTCTTTATAGGTTTTATCGTAGTATCAGACTGCTCTTTCTTAGGTTTCTTCGGTTTATCAAACACATCATCAGTATCAACATTCTCTTTTATTTCAACCTCAACATTATCTTCTGGAGCCAATAAATCTTCATCTGATTCAACAGTCAATTCAGGATCTCCAATTATTTCAGGTAAAACTTGTTCCATATTTATAATATACTTCTATATTTTTTCTATTCTGACTAAAAAATTATTATTTTGACTAAAAATTATAGTTTATTGTTTTTTCTAATGTGGATGTTTCTTTCTAATGTGAAGGACTGCTGTTGTGTTCCCGACCAATCCAGGGACTAATCTTTCTTGTCTATCCACCATTTCAACTGAGAAAGAATTTACAGGTGTATCTGCTATGTTTCCAATATCAATGTATGTCTTCTCAGTCGGTTCAAAGTATAATTGTCCTTGATCTTGTCCCGACGTATCAAACCGAGGACAGTGATAAATAATCTTACTATCATTACCTGTAAAACCATTCTTAGATCTTTGAGTAAGAGATGATAATCTAAAAAACATACTTTCTCTTACAACATTATCTGGAACTTCGTGAGATGTAAATGTTTTGAATCCTGCTGTTTGTGTTGGATCATCAAGAACTGTTTCATCATCAAATCCTAAAAGGTGACCACAATTAGCACCCCCGCTTGGAGTATAATCATCTGGATCCTCAGAAACAATCAATACTATCTTTGGAAGTTGATCTGAGAATCTTTGAAAGACATGCTCCACGTTGATGTGTTCGTCAAAATCATTGTATACTCCCCGAGTATCTGCTTCCTGTGCCGAATTATAAAACGGAAGCATACCAGATAAAGCAGTAGCATAATAATCTTGTCTTGTTAAATTGTTTCCTTTGTTTCCTGGATTCTCAAGATTCCCATCAAATACAAAATCTGATACATCTACTCCCTCATTACTCACCATTGTAAAATAAGAATTCGGAATAGTAAGTTCATATTTTGGATACAGATAAGCACAACACATATTAATCGGTTTGAAATAATTATCCTTAGCAGGTGTTCCTAGTTCGGGACTACACAACTTAGTTCTTGCTCCTCCACCCTTTCT
>Ga0181392_1000703_pt1 | contig 12810 bp, 12 predicted proteins | sample 15SPOviralmetaG_FD_130083 | JGI IMG/M metagenome (GOLD analysis project Ga0181392, IMG submission 130083) | Marine viral communities from the oligotrophic San Pedro Time Series (SPOT) site, San Pedro Channel, CA, USA - 15 SPOT_SRF_2010-09-15 | ecosystem: Environmental > Aquatic > Marine > Strait... | reverse complement strand
TTGGTAACCAAGCACTTCAAAAGAACACAGTCACAGGAAACACGGCGGTTGGTTATAAGGCGCTTGAGGAAAACACCACAGGTTTGTACAACGTAGCCGTTGGTTTTGAAGCCGCTGATGAAAACACCACAGGCGAATCTTTAATTGCCATTGGCTATCAAGCATTAGCGGCCAACACAACAGCAAGTGGTAACGTTGGTATTGGCTCACAGGCGCTCTTCTCAAACACTACAGGCGCAAACAACACGGGCCTAGGCACTGCGGCACTGCTTTTTAATACCACAGGTGCAAACAATACAGCCCTAGGAGCTGGCGCACTTGATGCGAGTACCACAGCGGCTAATAACACAGCAGTGGGTAGATCGGCGCTTACTGCAAACACTACAGCACAAAACCAAGTAGCCATAGGCTTTGAAGCTGGTGCGGCATTAACCACTGGCGATGAAAACACCGCAATAGGCGCAAGAGCCTTGCGTATCTCTACGACAGCTTATGACAACGTAGCCATTGGTCGTGACGCTATGTACTCAAACGAAAGTGGAGGCCGTAATGTTGTAGTCGGTATGTACGCTGGCTACTACCATACTGGTGCGGCTGAATCGACATACAACACCTCTATCGGTTTTTCGGCAGGCCAAGGTATTACCACCTACACTGGCAAACGAAACACCTTTGTTGGTGGCTTTGCTGGTTACTCTGTTGGTTCAGGCAGTGATAATACGGCGGTAGGTTACGCTTCACTTGACGCTAACACTACTGGCTCTGATAACACGGCAGTTGGTAAAGATGCGCTGGGATCAAACACCACTGGCCAATACAACACTGCCGTGGGCCGTGGAGCGTTGTACTCAAACACCACAGCAAGCTCCAACGCCGCTTTTGGTTATCAAGCACTTCTGACCAACACAGGCGCACAAAACTGTGCCTTTGGTATTAACGCTCTGCGTGATAATACGACGGGTAATTCAAACACTGCACTGGGCGAAGGTGCAATGATTCAAAGCACGACGGCAGGTCAAAACACATCAGTCGGCAGACTTAGTATGTTTTCTGTTACGACAGGAGGCAACAATACTGCTATTGGCTATAACTCACTAAGCTCCCTCACAACCGGTAGTTACAACACTGCTTTGGGAATAGGTGCTGGTAATGCAATTACTACAGGCGCCAAAAACACCATTATCGGTAAATATGACGGCAACCAAGGCGGCCTCGACATCCGTACCGCAAGCAACCACATCGTCTTGTCAGATGGTGACGGTAATCCACGGGGTATCTTTGATAGTTCTGGTAGATATATTGTTGGAAAAACTGTTGCAGACAACGGCACTGTTGGAATTACTTTATTCCCAGAAGGTGTTGGCTCTTTTGTAGCAGACGGTTCCAGAGCCGCAACATTTGTTAGAAAAACAGACAATGGCGAGTTAGTACAGTTCAGAAAAGACACTACTAACGTGGGCCACATTGGCACTGATGGAAGCAATATATACATCGGTACGGGTGACTGTACTCTTAAGATAGATAATGGTAGCGACGGCATCTTCCCAAGAGGTACAGATGGCGTTCAAAGAGACGGCGCAATACAGCTAGGTTCAGGGGGCAACCGATTTTCTGACCTTTACCTGTCAGGCGGTGCATACCTAGGCGGCACAGCTTCAGCCAACAAGCTGGATGACTATGAAGAAGGGACGTTTACTCCTACGCTTGGTGGAGGCACTTCTTTTGGAACAACCACATATACAACACAAACTGGCACATATACAAAAATAGGCGATACAGTACACTGTAGAATTTATTTAGATGTTTCTGCAACTACAGGTTCAGGATTTTTAAAAATAGGTGGAATACCCTTTACTGTTGCTTCACTTGGTTCTATTGGTGCATTTTTACCTAGCGGTTTAAATTGGGGCGGTGGTAGTTATTTACAAAGCTATGCCGCTGGTGGAGATGCATTTTTAAGAATTTATTATGCAACTGACAACGCAAACTGGCAGGCGCAACAAGTCACAAATGAAACCCAACAAATGCTTATCACTATTGCATATCAAGTAGCCTAATTATCTCAAGTGGATTCTTGAGACGGACTAAAGGAGAAAGACAATGGCACTTACTGAAGAAGAAGTTGCAGACAAAATTGAAGTGGTTGAAACGCAGGACGAGGACGGTAACACTGTCACCTCTGTTCAAGTTCGCATGACTACTAAGGTACTAAAGGACGGCGCTGTGATCGCACAAAGCTATCACCGCCATGTAATTCAATCAGGTGACGACTGGTCGTCCGAACCTGCTAACGTGCAGACTATCTGCAACGCAGTATTTAGCTAAGGAGACTATCCATGACTGACGAAGCAAGAACCGCTGAAGAGCGCACACAAGACTTTACTGCTATGGGCCATAGCGTAGATCTAATCAACGACATCGTTGCTGGTAACCAAGACGACGATATGGAAGCCGCAGAGCGTCAAGACTGCGTTGACCGTAACGTGGCTCACCTTGAGCTTATGGTTGCCAAGGACGATTGGGACGGCGAAGATATGACCGCTTCCAATTCCGCAATTACTGCGGGACAGGGCTATACAGCCTCTTAAACCTTAACCACAACTTGGAGTAACGACGATGGGAAAAAATGAAAAGACCCCAATCACCGTGAACGACAAGGAGTACATCCTTGAAGATTTTACAGATCGACAAAGAGCGCTCTTGAACCACATCAATGATCTCGATCGAAAGATCGGCAATTCTCAGTTCAACTTAGAACAGCTTTCATTTTGCCGCACAAAGTTTATTGAAGACTTAGCACAAGATCTTGAAAGTGAGGAGATCACCGATGAGGATTACGAAGAAGTGTCTGCTGACTCTGCTGATTAGTCTCTCAAGTTCTGCCTTCGGGCAGGACACCCCCAACATCGATCCAGTTCCCGACGTTGACCCAGCTCCAGTAAGGGACGATGGTGAGTACGAGCCGGATTTCGATGGTGGTGGAGATGACACTAATATTGAGGGCGACCTAAACACGTCGAACTCAAACAACAACAACGTCAGCAAAACGTATAACGGTGCGGGTAGTCGCTCTATGCCTGCAAATACTGCTGTAGCACCCTCTCTTATGAGTACAGGGCAACAGTCGTGTCTTAAGTCGATATCAGGTGGCTTACAGTTAGTTTCTGTAGGTATATCGTCTGGTAAATACGTACAAGATCCTGAGTGTAACCGCCGTCTGAACGCCATTACCCTGTCAAATATGGGTATGAAAGTGGCCTCTGTCAGTTTGATGTGCCAGAATGCTCAGGTATGGAGAGCCATGTTTATGAGCGCAACTCCATGCCCAATTATTCGGTCTGGCAGATTACTCGTGGGTAAAACCGCCATACTAGCGATCAAACAGAATCCAGATATGTGGATTCCTGACTATGAAGAGGACAAGGCTTTTTACGATGAGCTTTTAGCCGGAGGGGGCGATGACAGCGGCGAGCAAGAGTCTAATAGTGGTAGCCTTAGCGAGCGCTTCCGTTCAACTAAACGCGACCGAGATTGACGATTTAGTTGACACCTCTCAAAGCATTCGTGACACGTTTGCTTACGGCATCAAGACGATTGCAGGAGGTGAATCTTACGCTGGAGAAGGTTACATCGCTCCAGCTATGGCCGAGAACGGTTACATCAGTAAGAGCCAACAAGACGCCTACAACCAAGCCGTTGCCGCAGTTCAAGCGGCTACTTACTCTTACGATCCCAATGCGGATCAATACTTTCAAGACCAAGCCGACCAAGCTATGGATCAGGTGTCAGAAATGATCGACGCCTATGTCGATGCGGCACAGCAGATTATTATGGTTGCGACTGTTAACGAGATGGCGCAAGACGCGCAGTCTGCACCGGATGAACGAGAGGCTATGGCTCTTCAGGAGTTTATGGGCGCTAACGATGTAACCCTGCAAGATCAAGAGATAGAGGCGTATAACGATGCGTTGTCTAATACTGAACAAGCAATACAGGTAGCCGCCGCATACATGGCGGTCGCTAATGATGAAAACTTACTGAATCAAGCAGATAATATGGCTAGAGAGTACAACGTAACCTTTGAGGAGGCCGCGTCTGTTTTCTTTGACTTAGACACACAAGCCGTTTGGGTGTCGTTTGATGGTGGTAGTACCATTCAAGGTTTGCAGGTGGGTAACTACTTCGTTGCCGCAGAAGACGTGTTAACACGTGCTGAAACACAGGAATTTTGGACCACGAGCCCCGAGGGTGGTTGCTGGTTCGCTGAGAATCAAGAGGAGTGTTTAAACGGTGGCCCTTGAAGATTTAGAAGTTAATGTCGGCGGGACGTCTATTAAGGGCGTTTGGATCGCTATTGTGTTCACTTTCGGCTCAACAATTGGGGGCGGAATCTGGGCGGCGTCTCAGTTTTTCGCGCAACTCAATGAGCAGTCTGAGGCGGTTATTGCCGCTACCACGCAAGCAGAAGGTTTGGCTACACGCTTTGATGACCTTAGAGAATCAAATACTACTCGATTGCAGGCGATGGACGTGAAACTGTCGAATATGGAGCAGGCCATGACTGCGGCAGACGTTGAAAATCTGCAAGGTAAACTAGCAGAACTTGGCGCGAACCTCGTGCAAATTATGGATGCACAGCAAGAGCTACTGGACTTACGCGATCGTATCAGTACAGTAGAGAAAACATCATCTGAAACAGAACTACGTGTTTCTGGTAAATTAGACGCGTTGTCAACAGTAGACGAACGTCTTAAGCGTTTTGAGCGTGACATGGATGATCTTTGGACAGCAATAGATGCAACTAATCCGCTAGGTGGTAACTAATGGACACAGCAGGGGAGGCGCTTAAGCGCATTGAAATTCATCAAGCGGAGTGCGAGGTGCTTCGTAAGTCTATAGACGACAGGCTCGACCGAATTGAGAAACGCCTTGACGACGGCGGCGGACAATTTAAGCGCCTCGAACGTATGATCTGGGGCAACACGGTTCTCGTGGTTAGCCTACTAAAAGGTCTGGAGTATTTAGGATGAACTTCGATAAGGTAAAAGGTTTAGTGGGCTCTCTTGCCCCCACCCTCGGAGCCGCTCTGGGTGGCCCTGTAGGTGGTGCGGCGGCATCGATGCTTGCGGATGTTTTAGGCTGTGACCCCGCTCCAGCCAAGATTGAAAAGGCACTGGCGCAAGCAACACCAGAGCAGTTAGCTGAAATTAAGAAAGCAGAATTAGACTTTGAAGTTCGCATGAAAGAACTAGAAGTAGACGTCTTTGCGTTAGAAACCGCTGATACTCAGGATGCCAGAAAAAACTTTTCTAAAGATTGGACTGCACGTGTTATCGGCTTAATCATGGTGCTTTTCTTTTGTGGGTACGTTGGCCTAATTACGCTCTTACCACCAGAACAAAATTCTATGGAACTAACAAATCTCGTGATGGGTTACCTAGGTGGCCTAGTCAGCGCAGTAGTGAGCTTCTATTTTGGGTCGAGTCAGAATAAAGGATAGCGCATGAATAAGCTGGTAAAGCAATTAAAGCGGCACGAAGGTGTTCGCACCCATGCGTATAAGTGCAGTGCAAATATGATCACTGTGGGCGTGGGTAGAAACATAGACGAGAACGGCGGTCTTGGCTTGTCTGACGATGAGATCGACTACCTCCTTGAGAATGACATCAAAAGATGTAAGCAAGAGCTGATTGCACTACCTTGGTTTGTGGACCTCGATTCGGTACGTCAGGACGCGATTATCAACTTGTGTTTCAATCTAGGTATGACGCGCCTGCTGGGTTTCAAGAACGCTCTAGCGGCAATGGAAGCAGGAGATCACCCGAAAGCCGCCGACGAATTTTATGATTCACGCTGGGCTAAACAAGTAGGGTCACGTGCGGATGAAGTTTGTGAAATGATTCGTACAGGTCGGTACGGAGAAGGGTATGCGTAATACTGTAGAAGCTCGTGACGTAGATGGAAATACCGAACCAACACACACAGTAGAAGTTGTTTGTGCACATTGTGGCTACGACCTTGACGAAGCCGAGTTAGAAGCCGACACTTGTTCAGATTGTGGTCAACCTCTTAACTTAAAAGAGAGCGTATCTATACAAGTAACCACGTTGCCACCGGTATTCGGCGACACTCTATAGGTGCGATATGGCGTTAAAAAAATTAGCTTTCAAGCCGGGAATCAATCGTGAAGTAACACGGTACACCAACGAAGCTGGTTGGTACGAGTGCGACAAAGTGCGGTTTCGGCAAGGGTATCCCGAGAAGATTGGTGGGTGGGAACGTATTTCCGTGTCTACCTTTCAGGGCGTATGTCGCTCTTTATCTAACTGGATAACCCTTGGGAGCATCAACCTCATTGGCGTAGGTACGCACCTCAAGTTCTATCTAGAGCAGGGTGGCGGCTACAACGATATTACGCCGATTCGAGAGACCACCGCCGCTGGTGCTGTGACCTTTGCGGCTACTAACGGGTCAGCCACACTGACAATCACTGATGCTGGTCACGGTGCACGTGAAGGAGACTTTGTTACGTTTAGTGGTGCAGTAACACTGGGCGGTAACATTACTGCCAATGTGTTAAATGCTGAATATCAGGTTGTTACTGTACCCGACGCTAACTCTTACACCATAACAGCTACAGCTACAGCCAACGCGTCCGACACAGGTAACGGCGGGTCTTCAGTGGTTGGTGCGTATCAGATACGTACAGGTGAGCCTTACGAAGTTCCGTTGACAGGGTGGAGTGGAGGTACTTGGGGCGCTGGTGTATGGGGTACAGGTGGCACTTCGACTGAATCTATTCGGCTTTGGAGTCAGTCTAACTTTGGTGAAGACCTGATATTTGGACCACGAGGTGGTGACATCTTCTACTGGGATGCAACCAACGGCGTAGAGACTCGGGCTGTATACCTAAACACGCTATCAGGTGCGTCGAACGTACCCACCAAACAAAACTTTATTCTTGTATCTGACGTTAGCCGGTTTGTTTTTTGTTTCGGCGCAAACCCGTTAGGTTCTGCAACGTTCGACCCTATGCTGATTCGGTGGTCTGACCAAGAAGACCCTGCAAACTGGACACCAGCCACTACAAACCAAGCCGGTGACTTGCGACTATCCAAAGGTACAGAGATCGTAACGGCTAAACAGTCACGCCAAGAGGTACTTGTTTGGACTGATTCTTCTCTTTATTCGCTTCAGTACCAAGGTGCGCCGATCGTTTGGGGCGTGCAGTTGGTGGGCGATAATACCTCTATTGCCTCTCAAAATGCCGTTGGATTTTCTGGTGGTGTGGCTTACTGGATGGGTAAAGACAAGTTCTATTCCTATGATGGGCGCACGCAAACACTACCTTGTGACGTTCGGCGGTTTGTATTTAACGACTTTAACGAGTTGCAGTACGACCAAGTATTTGCGGGAACAAACGAAGCGTTTCACGAGATATGGTGGTTCTACTGCTCACAAAACAGCCAGACGATCGACCGATACGTTGTCTACAACTACCTTGAAAAGACGTGGTACTACGGCACGATGGCGCGTACAGCGTGGCTTGACTCTGGACTGCGTGACTACCCACTAGCGGCTTCATATACATACAACTTGACCAACCACGAGTTTGGCACCGACGACAACGAGACAGGCACTCCTGTGCCGATTTCAGCGTCCATCACGTCTGGGCAGTTTGATATAGATGACGGGGATCGGTTTGCGTTTATCTGGCGCTTGATGCCGGACATGACGTTCGATGGCTCTACGACGGACGATCCTCATGCCACTATGAGCCTGTTGCCGTTGGCTAACTCTGGTTCGGGTTACAACAGTCCTACATCTGAGGGAGGGTCCAACTCTGGTACGGTAACACGTACGGCTACAGTGCCTATTGAGAAGTTTACAGGGCAGGTAAACACGCGCGTGCGTGGCCGTCAGATGTCTATCAAAGTTGAATCAGATTCTCTTGGAGTTCGATGGCAGTTAGGTTCACCACGAGTGGACATGCGCCCTGACGGGAGGCGCTAATGGCTAACGAATTAGAGCGTCCTGCTCCTCCTGCGTTGCCTCTTGCAACCGAGACTTACGATCGCCCGTTTATGGACCAGAACAGCAATGTTCTGCGGCTGTTTTTTACACGCCTTATAAACGCGTTTGATAACTTAGTCAGCACTGAAGACGGTGGTAAGTTTCTTCATTTTCCGTATGGTGTTTTTTACAGTACCGTAGACCAAACAGCGGCAAACCCTAATACAGGTTATGCAGTTACGTTTAATACGACCCGCGCCAGCAGTGCAGTTACTGTCGCAAGTAACTCTCGTATTACTGTTGGTAACGATGGGGTGTACCACATAAAGACAACACTGCAACTTGAGTCTACAAACAGCTCTTCTAAAATTGTGTCTATCTGGTTGGCGGTAAACGGCACAGCTCAGATTAACAGTGCACATGAGTACGTTATTTCAGGGTCTGGCAACAAAGATATAGCCAATTGGAACAGTTCATTAGCGCTTTCCGCTAACGATTATATGGAAGTGTTTTGGGCTACTGATGACGTAAACGTCACCCTTAACGCAAGTGCCGCGTCTTCACCTCGACCTGCTGTTACATCTGCATCGGTTGCGGTAACATTTGTTAGTAATACATAACGGCTGGGCAACTAAATGGCGTATTACGTAGGCACAAAAGAGTTTCCCAGCATTACTGCGGCGCTGGGGTACCTGCGTGCAAATAGACCGCCCGGTCTTGGAATTACGACAAAGCCGGTAGGCGGGAAACCTGCGCCAGCTCCTGCTCCGCCTGTAAAAGGAGCACCCCCGCCAAAACAAGCACCTATTGTGCGCCCTCCTGCGCCAGCTCCTGCTCCTGCTCCTGCGCCAGCTCCTGTTAGGTTTCCTACACCGCCACAAAATGAACGAGAAGATAGAGAACTACAGGAACGTATCCGTGCAGAGGCTGAAGCCAGACGTGTTGCTGAGGAAGAAGCCAGACGTAGAGCCGCTGAAGAAGCCGCCAGACGACGCGCAGAGGAAGAACAGCGTAGACAGCAAGAAGAAGCCAGACGTGCCGCAGAAGAAGCTGAAGCCGTTGCCAGAGCTGAGGAAGAAGCTAGACAACGTGCTGAAGAAGCCGCAAGGGTAGCCGCTGAAGCTGAAGCACGCCGCCAAGCCGAATTAGAAGCGCAACGTGCGGCAGAAGCCAGACGTATTGCTGAGGAAGAAGCGGAACGTAGGAGAGCGGAAGAAGAGGCCGCTAGACTCCGCGCAGAAGAAGAGGCACGCCAACGTGCGGCAGAAGAAGCCGCAAGGGTAGCCGCTGAACGCGAAGCCGCCCGTATTCGTGCCGCACAGGAAGAGGCTCGACGCCAAGCAGAAGAACGTGCACAGAGAGAAGCGGAAGAAGAGGCTCGACGGCAAGCTCAAGAAGAAGCTCGTTTACGTGCAGAGGCAGAAGCAGAAGCTCAACGGCAAGCAGAGGAAGCCGCGAGACTTGAAGCTGAACGTGAAGCCGCTCGTATCCGTGCAGAAGAGGCTGAAAGACAACGTGCGGCAGAAGAGGCTGAAAGACAACGTGCAGAAGAAGCTGAAAGACAACGTGTAGCGGAAGAACTTAGACGCCAGCAAGAAGCGGCGGAGGCTATTCGCCGTGCGGAGGAAGCTCAACGCGCCGCTGAAGCCGCCGCTAGACAACGTGCGATAGAAGAAGCTAGACGTCAAGCAGAAGAGCAACGTAGAGCCGAAGAAGAAGCTAGGCAACGTGCGGCAGAAGAGGCCGCTAGACGCCAAGCAGAAGAGACCCGACGCCAAGCCGAATTAGAAGCGCAACGTGCGGCAGAAGAGGCGGAACGTAGACAGCAAGAAGAAGCCGCAAGGGTAGCCGCAGAAGAAGCCGCTAGGCGTGCAGAAGAAGCCCGTGCCGCAGAAGAAGCGGCCCAACGTGCGGCAGAAGAAGCCGCTAGACAACGCGCCGCAGAAGAAGCTCGTATCCGTGCAGAGGAAGAAGCGGCTAGACGCGCCGCAGAAGAGGCGGAACGTGCCGCCGCAGAAGAAGCAGAACGCCGTGCCGAAGAAGCTGAACGGACTCGTAGAGAAAATGCACCAGACGATGACTCTAGAGATACCGGCGGAGGTTTTCCCTCAGCTCCTGCGCCAGCTCCTGCTCCAGCTCCTGCTCCAGCTCCTGCTCCAGCTCCTGCTCCAGCCCCGGCCCCTGCTCCAGAATCATCAGAGCAAACGTTTACATTTTTTAGGGGTGCCGAGCGTGGAGGTGCTAGCCCTACTTTTCTGTATGGGCAGAGAGAAGTTGTTCAGGCAACTGAAGCGGACTTACGAGCTTATTTTGAAGATCCTGAACAGACAAACAGATTACCAGAAGTATTTGGGTCTTTTGATAGATATCTAGCCTATATGACCGAGCGAGAACAGCTCATACAGTCAGGTGATTATGATGTAGGTAACTGGCACGAATACACTGGTGGATTGACTGACGATGATTTGATGATCCTCGAAGGCGAAGATCTGACTCAGTATGGAGACGATGCTTCTTCTACCTATGAAGAGTTGTTCCAACAACGCACAAACGAACAAACAGCGGCGTACAACAATTGGATTAACTCTGATGCTAACCAAGCATTACTAACAAAATATGGTGTGTTCCCTACATTATACAGTGACTCAGGCGACAAGTTTAGATGGAACGGGTCTGCCTATGTAAAAGTAGAGGACGTAGAAAATTTAGACACTTTTGACTACGTAAAAATCGGCTTGCAAGTCGCTATGTCAGTTTATATGGGACCGCAAGTAGGCAATGCTTTAGCTAGTATAATAGGTACTACTGGGTTACCTGCCGCCGCCGCTTCAGTCATCGGCCAAGTTGTTGGTAACGCTGTAGTTCAAGCTGGTGTTACTGGCGAAGACATAAGTATCGACCCAGAAGACTTTGTACAAGCCGCAATCTTTCAAAACATAGGAGACATTTTTAACGCGGTAATTGACTCCGATGCAGTTTCAGGAGTAACCGACGGAATATCAGAGTGGTTAAACACTAATGGCCTCGCTTTCTTACAGGAAGAAGGCGGCGATTTTACGTCGTTCATGGACGTTATTAACGACCTCACCAATGTTGTTTATGACGCAGGTGCATTGGGAGTAGAAGGTGTATTGGATGCCGCTGGAGTTATTCTTGGGCCAGTGTTTACCGCAGGTGCTGAATTACTCAACGCATTGGGTTACGAGTTTGGAGAACCCGGTAGTAGCGTAATCATGAACCTTGTCAATGATTTTGCGGAAGGTGAATATAAAACTTTTGAAGAGTTTGCTCAGGCGGCAGTAAACGCAAGTGACGGTTTTGAAAGCGTAGACGACCTTTACGCAACAATCCAAGGGTCAACAACTCTTTACAACGCTTTTCAAGACGCCGTTGATTTAGCAAACGAACAGAATGCTAATTTAAATTTCCAACTGCCCGAGTTAGATCAAGAAGACGAAGACGAAGGTCCGTCTGATATTTTCACAGACGAAAGCGTATTCGACATGCTGTCTGCCATAATGACGGGAGAGCAAGGATTACCTGAAGGCACTCCCCCTGAAGTTTTAACCGCGTTACAAGATATTATACGTGGTGCAAACGATGACGAGCTTCGAGAAATAGCCGAGCAGATTGCAGATGCTGGTGGATTCGAGCAGTGGTACGAGGGACAAGACCAAAGTGGTAGAGAGACAATTTATGTAGATGCAGAAGGTAATCGATACGGTAGAAATGATATTCGTTACGACCCTAATACCGGTGAGTTTGTAGTCGAAGAAACGGGTGCGCCTGTATCTGCTATGTACGAGGTAACAACTGAAGGCGGTACTCGTATTCTCTACGACGAGAACAATAACCCTACTCGTGTCACTGCCGAAAATGGAGACGCCTATATTTTTGATGCTGATACTCGAATGTGGCGTCAAGAAGGATTTGATCCTGAATCTGAACCAACACAACGTGAAATAGATCTTTCCAACGCGATAATGAACCGCACGTATGAGGTTGATCGTCAGAATTATATTGATGAGTTTGGACGTACGGCACTTGAAGCGAGAGAAACTCAAGATATTGCACCATTTTTAGATTTTTTACGGAGTAACGACCCATTAACGCAGGTTGATAGAGACGGTAATTCGACTATTACCCCTACGGTAGAAGCGGCCTTAATGGATATTTTTGATGTAGAGACCGCAGAAGAACTAGCACATGCACTTGCTGGGCAGGGGTACTACGTACGACGTTTGGGAAATCAAATTGTTGTTGATTTTGGTGAACCTCGTAACATCGAATACGATGAAGACGGTAACTTAATTATTAATGAAGGCACTATCGAAGACTGGGGTGACCGTACAGTAACACCTACAATCGGTGAAGTTGATGATGACATAGAAACAAATTACTACTCAGCACCTGAACCTCCAGAAGAGCCTGACGCTACAATTGATGAAGTATTAGATCGTGAGTACGAGTCAGAGCCAGAAGAAAACGAAGAAGAGTCCGAAGAAGAGTCCGAAGAAGATTCAGAGGAAGGCGATCCTGCTGAAGATAGCGAAGAGTCTGAAGATAGCGAAGAGTCTGAAGAAGGCGAAGAAGCTGATCCAGCACCTGAACCTCAGCCACAACCTGAACCAGAACCGCCAGTAGATGGCCCAATAAAAGGGGATCCGCCAAAACAAACGCCGATACCTCAACCCGAACCCGAACCTGAACCTCAGCCACAACCTGAGCCAGAACCCGAACCTGAACCTCAGCCACAACCTGAGCCAGAACCCGAACCTGAACCTCAGCCACAACCTG
>Ga0181392_1000702_pt1 | contig 12811 bp, 18 predicted proteins | sample 15SPOviralmetaG_FD_130083 | JGI IMG/M metagenome (GOLD analysis project Ga0181392, IMG submission 130083) | Marine viral communities from the oligotrophic San Pedro Time Series (SPOT) site, San Pedro Channel, CA, USA - 15 SPOT_SRF_2010-09-15 | ecosystem: Environmental > Aquatic > Marine > Strait... | reverse complement strand
TATCTCTTTTAGTAGAATTACTTAAAATATCGCTAAATTTTGGTTTGATAGCAATTTTTACACGACCATACTCAGGTGGTTCTTCACTTTCGCCACCATATACAATAATATCAGCAATTGCTGAGTAAAGTCTTTGAGTAATTACCTTATAATCTTCTAATGTTACTGCTCTATTTTGTGAGGAATAGAATGCAGGAGCATTTTTTCTGATTATTTCACTGTCTTCAATATCATCACCACCTTCAGAACCAGATACAACTGTTGTTGTAATTCCTGTCAAAACTCGGTTTAAATCTTCGTCATAAATTTCACCTGAGAAAACAAAATTCTTTAATTTGTTTGCTGCTTTACCAGATGATGCAATATATGAAACTTCAATAATTTGCCCGTCAGTAACTTTCTTCCCCAGCACATCATCACCAAAAATTAATTCATATCTGGCATCATCAGTCTCTTGGACGAAAAATACTTTATCAACCGCAGTTACATCAAGGATATTTTCAACTTTTGTGAAAATTTCAGTTTTTGACGCTACAGCATTTTCTCTTACTACTACTTTAATGGTTTCAGTGTCTACATTAGCAGTAGGAATGATAAATTTTTGATTGGAAATTGTATTATCTACGACATAACTAAAATTTAAGTAAATTCCTTCGGTTACTTGCAATTGATCCGATGAAACATTTGAAATATATCCAATATTATTCGTTACCGGAGATACAACATCTTCTAAAATAGAAAATTGGTATGTTTCGTTTCTATTTTCTGGATTTGATGAAATAAAACAGTTACCCTTCTTGAGAGTAAGGAATGATGGCACTAATCTTTGGTCAACTGCCGCAACACTACTAAAATCAACTTTTAATTTAAGAAATGCTGTTGCTGAAGTTGTTGACTTTGGACTGTATCCAAGTTGTTTGGCAACTTTTACAATATTGTCTCTTAGAGAGGCAGACGACAAGAAACTCTCATTAACTGCCATCGTAGTATTGAAGGCAGTATAATAAGTGTTGTATGCTAAGAGGTCAACAATAGAAGACAGTGTTGATCCTTCAAAGTCATAATCTGTAAAATCAGTATTTCGCCTCAGGTAATCAACCAAGGCAGATTTGATATCAGCGTAATCTAGGGAACTAACTTGTGCGAATGCCATTGATTATATCTTTGATGATGACGTTAATGTTAACGAAGTGGTGAAGATCTGAGGATCTGTATCAGGAATACTATAAATTACTTGAATATCATACTCATATTGATCTTCATTCAAATCCAAAACTACCTCAATAAGATTAATTCTGGGTTCATATAAAGTAATTAAATTTTCTATCTCAGTTTTTATTGATCCAGCAGTAACAAAATCAAATGGATCAAATAACAATTCAGGAATTCCACTACCAAAACCAGCATTAAAAAACTTTTCACCCTTCCTGTAAGAAAAAAGATTAAGAAGTGATCTCTTAATCGCATTTTCATCCTTCAAAAGGTTTAAATCCTTCCGTAAGGGGTTGGTTTTAAATGTGAAACTCAAGTCCTTATAGGATCTTGATGCTTTTAATGCCATTTGATGTGGTTTTTTTCAATTATTTATAGTGGTTTACCATATCAAAATCTTCCCCAAGAATTTCTTTCATCATTGCATCGTTCCAATGCTGATAATATCCCGATTCTGCTAGTATTTTACGACTTTTTCGTAATTTTTCCTTACTTTGACATAAAAGTAAGTTATATTTCGCATTATTTGTCTGAATACCATTGATGAAAGTATGAGAATGAGCGCAATCCTCTAAAAAAATGTATTCAGGGTAGATGGTATTGTAAATTTCACACCACATTTGAATAGCATTGACATCCAAATAGTCTTCGACAGCAAAAATGACGACATCATACCCATTTAAAGGCATGATATCGTCAATAGGTGCTTCAATAATTTTATAAGTTGCTGTTGAAGAGAAAGGGCAGATGGCAAAATTGTTTAGTTCTGGTCTAAACTCAGAAATTTTGCCAATCCACTCTTTAATGTGCTCTTCAATTTCACTCATCAGACTTTTCTTTATCTGGATGATCTTGCTCAGAGGCTCTTTTGCCTACAACATAACCATAAGACTTTGGTGCTGGTGTTTCTTCGCTCATCTTCCTTGTCCTCGATAACGTTTACGCTTTCCATTACTGGAGGTTGCACTATATTTAGTATGTTTACCAGTTCCCTGACGTGTTCTTTTCGGTTTGGTCTCAATATTTTCATTTGAACCGAACTTTGGGCTTTTTGCCATTACTCAATCATTGACTACTCAAGTAGTATACCAAGATAAACGAAATCTGTCAAGGCACAGCAGTCACACTGATAATTTGAAGTTGAACTCCTCCTGCTTCATTCCCCTCAGAAGTATTACTGACAACAACTTCTGCCGGACTATAAGAATTAATAGAAGGTTTTGGAAGACCTCCATGATAAGAAGATCCACCGCCGCCTCCGCCGCCAAATTCACCACCAGCATTATATTCTAAGTCCCAACCGCCGCCACCGCCGCCACCGCCGTAGTAACCCATGCCTCCGTTACCGCCAGAACCATCAACACCGCCACCACCAGAACCAGCAGAGAAGAAACCACCGCTGGTTCCAGGAGCTCCACTATATCCATCACTAGCACCAGGATATCCGCCACCACCACCAGATCCTAATTTGTAACTCATAAGATATGTGGCATTAAATGTTCCTGCTCTATAAAGCGCAGTGGTTCCGCCACCGCCGCCACCAGAAGCATTGAGATTACTTCCAGAACTTCCAGATGGATATCCAGCATTACCACCGGGACCAACTCCACCATATACACCATTACCCTGATGCCCACCTTGAGCACCGAGCATTATACACTTATTCCCATCAACTGAAGTTCCAAAGAAAACTGCTGCATAGTTAGCATCATAATAAAGCATGTAGATATTTCCACTCGTCATGTGAATTGTTCCCTGAACATATGCACCTGTTCCAGATGGACTTCCACCACGACATTTTACAACTACATCATAGTCTCCATCAAGTGGTGATAAAAGGACATTTTCGGTGAGAGTTAAAGTCGAAGATAAAGCACTAATATCAGTTGTATTAGAACTACTAAGACCAGTCATGACTAATTGGTTTTCTATGAGGAAATTAATCACAGCAAGACCATTCTGACCACCAGCACCATGACCGGAAACATAGTCTGGATCATTTGAATATGGAGCAGTAGTAGATCCTTTAGACCCATCAGCAGTTACAAAATTAGTAATATTGGACCCAGTTTTATATCCTGATCCACCACCACCTCCTCCAGACTGTCCTGTGGTGCCATTACCGCCGCCACCGCCGCCACCACCATAATATCCTGATCCGCCACCGCCACCACGGTTACCAGTGTTATATGGGAAACCACCGCCTGCTCCACCGCCAGAACGACCTGTAGTGCCACTAGAACTACCACCACCGCCTCCTCCAGTGCTAGCACCACCACCAGGAGCAAATGTGCCATCACCAGCACCACCATTTCTATTAGCACCTCCACCAAATCCACCATTACCTGCTTGTGCTGATCCGCCGCCACCGCCAACGTAAACAATATCTGATCCAAATGTCATTTCTGATCTTTGACCGCCACGACCAGCACCATAACCAGACATACCAACAGGAGAACCTAAACCAGTAGCACCAACAAATACATTAATACTATTTGTATTAGATTCGGGAATGAGTATAGTACCCTTTGCAAATCCGCCAGATCCACCTCTAACAGGGAAACCTTCTCCAGTGCCAGCACCACCAGCACCCCAGATTTTAAATGTAAACTCAGAAGCAGCAGATGGTATTGGTATATTTGTCTGACCAGGATTAGTAATTACAAAATTAGTTTCTGCTGCTCCTGCCACAACAGTAAGAGCTTCTGCACTAATCTTTTCTGAACAGTAGTCATTATTTAAAACACAACGATAAGATTCATTAGTATTTGAAATAGTTAATGTGGGCGTAGTGTAATTAGCATTAGTGGCTCCAGAAATATCATTCCAAATTCCTGATGTCTTTTTCTGCCACTGGAAACTTACTAATTCACCCTCCCCATTTACTACAGTTGCCGCTACAGTAAATGTAACTGTATCCCCATCATTAACTACAGAAGATTCTGGATCTGCTGTTACTTCAATATATGTCGCATTAATAACAATTCTTGAATTTTGCTGTTCTTCACCTGCAGTCCCTCTATTCGTATTAGTTTCATTAGCAAATGCTCCGGTGGTTCCAACTACACTGGTATCAATATAACCTGCGCCACCAGCACCGCCACCACCCGATTGCGGTCCTCTTCCGGGATTACTACTTCCATTATATCCATCATAACCACCGGCACCACCACCGCCGCCATAATATCCACCGCCGCCGCCCCCGCCTCCAGGAGCAGCATAAGATCCACTGTTAGCACCACCACTACCACCCTGCAGTGCAGAACCATCAGATCCGTTAGTTGATCCAGCAGATGAAGTTGTACCTCCTGCACCTCCCGCAGACTGGGATCCAGCATCACCTCCCTTAGCAGAAATTACTGATTGTGAACTATCGCCACCATCAGTTCCTGTTAGACCACCTCCAGACCCACCAGAGACTGCTGCAGTTGGTGTATGATAATAATAGTTAGTAGTGCTAGTATAAGCAGTTCTATAGCATGTTTGTGGAGTTCTTTTTGATTGTGTAGCATAATAATTGAAACTTGATACGAATGAAGTAACATTCAAATCATACCTATAAAAAGTAACGGAGAAAAAGTGGTAGTATTTTAAATCAATAGTATAATACATCCCAGGACATCTAGGTCTGCTTCCAGCAGTACATCCACTACTAGAAATGCTTAAAGAATAATTATTATCCAACATATAATGTCCAGGAGCAAAAAATATATAATATCTTCTTGCCTGAGTTTGCCCACCAAGGGCGAGACGAGCCGCCAGGGGGGTTCCAGTATGCGTTATGGATAAAGTACGATTACCAGCCCAATCAAAAAGATGATTGATGCTTCCGTAATTAGTTTTGTACTGAGTTGTCGAACAATCATATGCTTGCTGATACGAAGTAGTAGTAGTATAAGGATATGATATTGATGATTGGGATCCAGTACAAGAAGAAGTTGTGTTAAGACTAGAACCCCCAGCACCACCTGCGACAGCAAGAGCAGTTGCATGAGATATGACATTGCCTTCAAAAATACCAGCATACCCACCGCCTGCTTCAGCATAGCGTCCACTATCAGAAGATCCGGCAGCACCTGCCCCAGCATTCAATTTCATAGAAACACTTTCAGTTGATGCAATAGGAACACCCGCTTTTGTGTATCCACCTTTACCAGCGCATGTTCCCTGACCCCATAGATGAGAAAGAAATTTAGTTCTCCTACTATCCAATGAAGTAAGAGTATAGTCAGAACTTATTGATGGATCTAAGATTAATGCACCATCTCTTTCCAAACTCCAAAATTCTGTATCATATCCAACACCCTCAGTATCAATTCTGTAAATGGGAGGGGAAACTCTAAAATCAGCACCATCAACAATCAGAGTAACAATAGATGATGTTACAGTGTTTGCAAATGGATTAGTTAGAACACATCTATATTGATCTCCATTATCTTCATACGTGTCTAATATTGGTGTAGTATAACTTGCTGAATTAGCACCAATAATACTAATAAAAGTATTAGTATTATTTTCTTTTAATTGCCATTGAAAACTAACTACGTCACTGCTAATTGTTGCCGCTACAGCAAATGTAACTGTATCACCAGCAACTCCAGATCCTGCTAATTCAGGTTGTGTTGTAATCGTAATTGTTCTACGAATATCAAATTCATATTTGGATGAATACTGAGGAGAGTTTACTGCAGTACCACTATGAGTAATTTTACAACGATAGCAATCACCATCAGCATTTGCTACAGTCATTCCGACAGGAACTGAATATGATGCAGAATTAGCACCAGCAATATCAACATAAGTATTAGTTCCAGAATCTTTCAGTTGCCACTGATATTCCAGCAATGCTGGATCTGCTAAGTTAGTGCCAGCAGATGCTATTAATACATATGGAACTGTTGTTGGTTCAAGTAATTGAATAAAAGTATCTTCTAATGGCGTCACATTATTAATAAGTGGTATTAAATCTTCCAGACTAGTTCCACCACCACCACCACCGGCACCTCCTCCTCCACCAGGAGAATTATTAGGATCAGCAATACCGACAGTTGTGGCACCAGAACTAGATTCAGCAATAGCAATATCAGTTTGAGTTACAGTAAACCAAGCAGCAGGAGTTATGCGTTCACTCTTACTGTCTTTAGGAATAAATTTAACTTGATTGCTAAATGGAATTATTCTCATATTACAAATACTGTTGGAGCACCTTTAAGTAAAGAAAATGATCCAGTAATACCCAATGCCATATCACCAATCGCCTCTACTGCTGAACCCGTAGCAAAGACCTTGGGAGAACCAGAAAGAACAGTTGCTGTATGAGTCTTACAACATTTCGGACATGGGACTATTTCCTGATAAGGAAGAGTTTTATCACCAATTCTACTAGCAGCAAGTTGTTCCATAAAAACTTTTGGAGAACCTGTGCCTTGCACTGGTGTGCTACATCTCTTTATATAAACATCTCCGATCCTGCCAGCAGCTCTTAATGACATGTTATTCTGCCCCTATTTTTTTAGATGTTGTAATTTCAATTTCAGTAGTGGGGAATGTTTGTCCGAGACGCTCATTCTGTTCCTCCTGTGATCTTTGCCTGGTTGCTAGAATCTCTTCTAAGATCTTAGGCCAATGACGAGTATCATTATTAATTGTATGAGTGATTGTGTGAACATCAGTTCCAGTTTGAGTAGCATTAGTATATCCCATTCTATCTAAAATCTTTGCCTGATTTGATGCACTAATTAATCCTGCATATGCACCATAACTAATGAAGACTTGCCAATCTACTTCAATTGTAAATGTAAGTGTTGTGCTCTCTCGCTGATCAGGAACAAATTTATAAAGTTGATCAAACTTTTCTGGTAATTCATATAAACTAGTTACCTCATACGTCTGAGTTGTGTAGTCTGCATTTCCATAGGTATTTGGATCCTCATCGATATATGCAAATTCATTATAACAGAATACACCACCATTATAAGAACCTTGAATACTTAAACTATTCCAATCAAGAACAGTAAATGATTCTGCTGCTGTTTCTTCTTCTGTATTCGTAACAAATGAAAAACTAGTATTACCTGATGGTGTTGGATTTTTTACAAAAGTAACACCACCACCTTTTCCATCTGATTTAGATAGCACTTCACGACTAAACCAATCACCCTTCTCATTCTGTGCGATACCATCACCATTAGGACCATTGGTATCTACCCATCTCACATCGGTAGGAATACGAGCAACATGGACACCGCGATATGCTCCTTGAGGTTTAGCGGTGCTAGAACCATACCTAGTACCTCTAGTCCTGTAGTTTGTTGAATTACTATATGTGCGACCATCTTTTCCTGCACCAGTCTTCTGTGTCGGAGGTGTAGCAACTTCTGCTGTCGTTGCCTTGATCTCAAAATTAAAACTGTTGAATAAATCTACAGCAGGTAGTATTGGTGCCTGAGCACCACTTAAATAATCGTAGTTACCTGCTCCGCCAGGGAGACCATTATAATCACTGTATACTATGGTGTATGACATTTGTTTTCTAGTTCTGCTATCTTATTATGGAGATAATCTAATGTATCAGTAAGTTTTTCATACTCTTCGCTTCCAGGTCGTTTATAATTCAACTCTGGAGTAGCTAACTGTGATACAACTACTTCGAGATTATTTAGGCGGGCTAGCACCTCCTCGAAGTCAAAGTATTCTTCATTCGCCATAAACTTCACCTCTCTTCAAAATGTCAGTAAGATAAGCTGTTGCTGCTTTTTTGGTTCTCCAATAATTTGCTTTTTCAAACCCACCCCAGACGTTACCCTGAACGTAATAGATCCAATCACCCTCAACATAACGTGAAGAGTTCTTTTCTCTGATATGCCATTTCTTAGCCATAATACTTTACCTTAATGTCATCGGTACTTATATTTAACGATTCTACCTCTGGTATAACAACTTCAATGTAATCCATTGCTTCATCATAACTATCGAAGATGATCTCGCTATTCTCTCCAATTTGAACTCCTACCTTCATACTAATCCTTGCTTTCGCAAATGCATGATAGTTTCATTCGCTCCACCAATTAATTGCTCCCCTTCCATTACTTTCGGAAACGATGCCCCATATCCAAACTTCCTAATAAATTCTTCCTTCGTAAAATTATTATCTAATGTTAATTCAATATAACTCTCCCCTACCTGTTCTAAAACTTTCTTGATAGTGGCACAGTAAGAACAATTTCTCTTACTGTAAATCTTGTAAGGCATTTTTACTAACGGTAAACTACTATTCTACATCAAGCTCATACTGTTCGTCAAGCTTTCGCTGTACGCCAAACAATACTTCCTCATACTCACCACTGTCATACTCGTCAGCATTATCGACAGCAATCTCTAATGCATTCAGAACTACATCCATCTCATGCTCTGACAAATCTATATGAATACTTTCCATAACTATTTTGTTTAATTAATTTTATATAGCATTTTTAGAAAATATATAGTATAATGTTATGAAAGTCTCTTGTTATGAATTGTTCGGATAGTATTGTAATTGTGGGTGGTGGATCATCTGGGTGGATGACAGCATCATCTTTAAGTCAATTCTTTCCTAATAAAAAAATTACTGTTATCGAAAGTCCAGACATTCCAAGAATTGGTGTCGGGGAAAGTACATTAGAACATTTCACCTTTTGGTTACACTCAGCAGGTATTAATCCTACTGATCTATTTCGTTATTGTGATGGAACATATAAACTTAGTATTAAATTTAATCAGTTCTATAAAAAAGATGACAAGGGTTTTCATTATCCCTTCGGTTCATCATCTCCAGACAAACAAATATTTCAAGAATTAGGTATTAACGCTTTCCAATATCTTAAGTGGAAATATCCAGAATTACCTAATTCTTATTTTGCAGATTCTTACTGGCCTGCAGTAGCACTATGTCATAGCAACACAATTAATTTTAATGAAAATAAAGAGTTCGCTAATCTAGATCTCTCACGCGCATATGCATTTCATTTTGATGCCATCATGTTCGCTGATTATCTTCGTGATCATGTCTGCATTCCTCGTAATGTTCAACATATCTCCTCTACTGTTACTGATATCAATTTAAATGATGATGGAATTGAATCTGTCCAATTAAAGAATGGTGATCTAGTTCATGCTGATCTCTTTATTGATTGCACTGGGTTTAAATCTCTTCTACTTAATAAACTTAAAGCTGAGTGGATATCATATTCTGATATTATTCCTAACAATCGTGCATGGACTGCAAGAGTACCTTATAATGATATTCATAATCAAATGAAGAATTATACAGATTGCACCGCTCTAGGTAATGGATGGGTGTGGAATACTCCTACATGGTCTCGTATCGGTACAGGCTACGTGTATAGTGATCACTACACAACACCAGACGACGCTCTGTTAGAATTCACCTCCCACCTTAAAGCTCAAGGCTATAAGACATCTGAAATATCTTCATATAATGATGTACACTTTCGCAACGGTGTTCAGAAAGATCTCTGGATCCAAAACTGTGTCGCTGTTGGTCTCTCTGCGGGTTTCATTGAACCTCTAGAATCTACTGGTCTCTTTACTACTATCACAACCATTGATCGCCTTACAGAAATTCTCAATGATGATGGGTATAATCAATTCCAAGTTAATGAGTTCAATATCCTCTGTAGAGCAAACTTTGATGGTCTCGCAAAATTTACTGCATCTCATTATATGTTCACTCAACGTGATGATACACAATATTGGAAGGATTGCAGAACTCGTGACTATAATACTCACCTCCTGCCATATGAGAGAGATATGCCACCACTTCACAGTCACGATTACTATATCTCCGAAGTCCTGACAAAATCTTACTTTGACTGTAAGGATAAGTCAGATAACGGAACATCCTGTATAATGAATGGAATGAACCATATGTCTCTCAACCCTTGGCAAATTACTAAAGATGCTTACTATGGTTCTGGTCCTTCCCTTAAACGCTTGCATCTTATGCTTCCCGATATCTTAGAGAAGTCTGATCGCCGTATACAACGTTGGAATGCTCTCGCAAAAATTTCTACTAACCACTATGAATATCTCCGAAAAATTTATTGGAATGCTTCCTGAGAGGATCGAACTCTCCTTAGGCAAATTATGAGTTTGCTGCATTCACCAGATTGCTAAGGAAGCGTGGGGGTAAAAATTTTTTATATGGATGGGAATTCTTTCGGTCGTTTGGGAACCTTTGTAGGTTAGGGTAGTATGGGTTTTTTCAATTAACCCCCCTTAGGGGGTGTCGATCTGTGCTAGGATGCCACCCGTGCCAACTCTCGTTTGATGTCGCGCTGGATGTTCTTAAGTGCTCGGTGATCGCTCGGTGTCTTTGCCGTCGTCACGGTTGCACCGCTGAAGTGATGCCAAACCAGATGCTTGCCGCTGCTACGCTTCAGAGTGAACTGATTGACCCTCATGATCGGAGCAATGAGATCTTTTGCCATGCATCAGTCCTCAAAGGTGGGGATGGCGGCGATTGCCTCATCATGCCAGATCTCTGCCATCTGTCCAGCGATAGCGAAGGAAGGCGAACCGATCGGGTGATCTGCTGTGCCGTTGTTCATAGTCCAGACGATGCGGCGTGTCTGAATGTCGGTGCTCATGCTGTACATAGAAGGATAGCGAAGGGGTCAGGGTGTGGGGCGGATGCCCTCAAAGTTCTTCCATCATTTCGTTCATCTCGTCGGCGTCAATCGCTGGATCATTCCATGCCACGCCGTCTGCTGTCTCACCGAGCATCCGACCGATCTGCCCATCTGTCATGCAGCGGACGAACTTGGTCCATGGGGTCTCGTCCTCACTGCAGAACTTGACGCAAGCGCGAGCGGTGTTGTACAGGAATTCATCGTTTCCGATCCACAGGGAAGCGTTCCAAGTTTCGTAGTTTGCCCAACCGTTCATGATGCTTTGTTCGTTTGTTCTTTTAAAGTCTAGTCGGTCAGCGATCAATGTCTGTCGCTGATGTGCCAGGTTCCCCACTGTCCACCTGGCTCAAGTCCTGCTCTGATGCGTTGGCGGCGTTCGGTCTCTGCCAGGTGCTGGCGTTGAATGTCCTCCATGACCTTGGTCATCAGAGGGGAGGGGTTGTCGCTGTGAATGAAAAATCCTGTACGTTGCATGATCAGTTCCACCCCGTCAGTTCAGAAGGAGCAATGGAAATATTCCGAAAGACGTTGGTGCCTTTGATGGCGTAGTCTTTCCACTGTGCATGGCGGTTAACCCAACGACCGAGCGAACGATCTGAATCCAGGATCAGAGCGAGGATCTTACGACGGGACACCCTGGTGCAGCGATACTCACAGTTCGTTGCCTTGCCCCATTTCACGCGAGCGGTTCCCGTGATAGGATTGACTTTGAGACTGTGAACTGAACTGGATTGGTCAGAGTTGATTTTGAAACGCATGGTGTCGGTTCGTTTGATGTCCTTATTATAGGGGCTGTGAGGGGCAACGCTTGCCCCCGTGTGCCAATTTCTCAGGCGAACTCAGCGAAGGTGTAACCATTGACGAAATCATGAGTCACTTTGTTGTCGCGAACATACCAGGCGAAATCCTTCTGAAAAACACCATCGGTGAAAGCGTTGCAGAATTCGTTGATGATTGCATTCAAACGTGATTTTGTCGTGGTAGACTGCCAACCGCCATCAAAGACGGTGACGAAATCATCGCCCACTTTAGCGATCAAGTTACCATGAAGGCGAACTTCTGAGACACCATCGGTCGTGGTGACAGTCGTGTTCTTCAGTTTCCAGTTGGCGTTGCCTTTGATGGCGGCGTTCATCTGGGTTTCGATCTTACGCATGTTTGGTGTCGGTTTGGTTGACTTGTTCAATATAAGGCATCTGGGGTGCAGTGCCTATTTTGTGTGACACTTAGTCAGTCGGCACAGTGGTGCTCGTAGTGTGCCTCTAAGATCTTCCATTCAGTGTTGGAGATATAGCACCAACCACACTGACGAAGAACCCACTCAACAGACTCCATGAACGTTGGGTCGTGGTGCTTCATGAACGTTGGAAGGGCAACGAGGCAAGCGCGAAAATTGTCGTGAAGTGTTTGCATGATGCTATTGTAGAGGATGACGGGACAGAATGCGATCACAGACCATTAAGATAATCTGCGAGTGCCTCATCGTATTCTTCCTTAGTCTCAAAGGTGCGACCGTAGATCGTGCGAGGATAGGAGGCATCACGACCAGCAGCGGCGACCATCTCACAGTCTGCCCGATCGTATCCCATCTCAACCAGGTTTGCCACGTAGGGGTTGTGGATGTTCATCAGAACCTCATCGGTCTCAAGTGCCATGGTGCAAGGATCTTTGAATTTGTTCATGTGTCTACAATAGTCGATTTTGAATGCTGTGCCACGCTAGGGTGACAGTTGGTCAATCGTCCAGCAGAGGGTCTTCCTTCTCAATGTCCTCCTGCATGTCCAGAGGCATGGCGTCCCGATCGTCGATGTCACAGTCAAACGAGAGGATGGACGGGATGTCATCGGTCACATCTCCAAAGTCAAAGATTTCACCCATCATGTCCTGAATTTCGTCCCACATTGGTT
>Ga0181392_1000701_pt1 | contig 12812 bp, 17 predicted proteins | sample 15SPOviralmetaG_FD_130083 | JGI IMG/M metagenome (GOLD analysis project Ga0181392, IMG submission 130083) | Marine viral communities from the oligotrophic San Pedro Time Series (SPOT) site, San Pedro Channel, CA, USA - 15 SPOT_SRF_2010-09-15 | ecosystem: Environmental > Aquatic > Marine > Strait... | reverse complement strand
TTAATAATTGCCGCAAGAAATAAAGTTAAGAAAAAAATAATGAAATATTTTTTATTATTCATAATCATAATACACTTTACTTTATGGATGAATTAACAATACTCAATGACCAGTTAAAAAGAATGCGAGGAATGAATAAGTTTTACCATTTACAATTTTTGAATGATGTACGTTTTTTCTTTCTTTTGTCAACAATTTTAATTATTTTAGTTCAATACAATATACAGATTTCTTATCTACTACCTTTAGTCTCATTATTCGGGAGTGTTATTTTGGCATTCCATGCCTATTATTTGGTATTTTCACGACATTACTCTGAATATTTAGAAAAAAAAATTAATAAAACTTTTAAAAAGGATTTAATCATTACGCATAAATTAGAAAATCGCTATTTTTTCCCCATTAATGAGAAAAAGATTGTTGTAGCAAAGTTAGGTAAAGATTTCTCATGGTTTAGTTTTGTTACTCTTTTTATTACTTTTTATGGAATTCTTGTGTATTCATATGGAATGTATCTTGTATATAATGAATTACTGAATTCGCAATATTTTATAATGATTATTTGTATAACAATTGCAACATTAATTATAGGATATTGGTGGTTTGTTAAAAATATTGGAGAAAAGAGATTAAACGAATCGTATGGAAAATAAATTTAAAAACTTTGCAGGTGACAATTTAGATAATTTTTTAGGGCATGAAATGATCGAGATAAATGAAAATTATGTTGAATCAAAATTGGTGATTACAAAAGATCATAAACAACCAATGGGTTTAGTACATGGGGGTATTTACGCAACTTTGGCTGAAACAATATGTTCTTATGGAGCAAATTACAGTGAAAATGCAGTTTTTGTAGGTGTTAATAATAATACTGATTTTTTAAACAGTGTTTCCGATGGGGAAATAAATTGTATTGCAAAACCTTTACAAAAGGGGAGATCGTATCAACTTTGGGAATGTAAAATAACACATAATGAAAAATTAGTTGCTATTTCTAAAGTTAGGCTAAGCAGAGTTAAATGACTGTAAGGTTTTTGGCACTCGTTATTATATTTTTTTCATGTTCAAGTAGTAATGATTTTTCTAACAATCCAGATTGTTGGAAAGGTGCAAAAGGATCTTGCATGGAAGAAAAAAGAATAAACTCCGGAAATATCAGAAGTGGTAATATTGGTGGAACAGGAAATTAAAATGAAAAAATATTTTATAGTTTTATTTATATTAATTTCATGCGGTGGGGCAGATGAATCATCAAGTGAAAATGTAGATACAACTACTTTAGAAACAACAACTACATTAGGAGACAACATGGAAAAAACATACACACAACAGCATGAAATGACTATTGATGAAAATAAAACTTATACTGCTCTTATTAAAACTTCATTAGGAGATATGAAGGTTGAATTTTTTACGAAAGATGCTCCAATTACAGTTAATAACTTTGTTACTCTCGCAAAAGATGGATACTATGACGGTGTTATTTTTCATAGAGTTATTCCAGAGTTTATGATTCAAGGTGGTGATCCATCTGGAACCGGACATGGTGAGTACGGAAAGTATCCAGGATATGAATTTGAAGATGAATTAAATAATCAAGTTCCTTATTCTAAAGGAATCTTAGCGATGGCAAATAGAGGACCTAATACAAATGGAAGTCAATTTTTCATAATGCATGTTGATTATCCTCTTCCTTACAGTTACGCAATTTTTGGTAAAGTAATTGATGGTTTAGATGTTATTGATAAAATTGCGAGCGTAGAAACTGGAGCTGCTGATAAACCAGTTGAGGATGTTGTTATTGAAACTGTTGAAATTTCGGAGAGTTAAACAATTTTATAGTTTTTCTTGTAAAGATTCCTCCAGGAGTACCTGAAGTATTTTTTTTGAGATAACCATTTTTAAAAAGTTCTTTTGATAAATTCTTTATGTAAGAATCACTATATCCAAGTTTTTTGGATAAAAATAATGAATAATTTGTAGCATAATTGTAGTTATTTAAAACATAATAATAAGCATAAGCAGCAAGTTTTAAGTCTTCATTCTCATAAATTCTAGTTTTTAAATATTTAGATATTTTATTTAAATCAAATGACATGTATTGATTGTTTTTTGTTTGTTTGTAAAAGTAATCTTTATCAATATTTGCTATGTTATTTATTAAATTTAAACCTTTTTTCTTAATGGTAAAGTAGTTGACTTCACGTATATCTACTGAATTAATTTCTAAATTTTTTTTTGTAAAGAAGGAAACTTCTTTAACTACTAGTTGATATGGATTTGGGAAAATATAATTTATTTTAACATTTAAATTTTTAACAGCATTCGGTATTTGAACTACAATTTCATGACCTTCAAATAAGACTTTATTTTTCATATTTCTATTTTATTAAATAAAAGTAAGAAAATTTTGTTATCCAGGATTAATTAGATTATTTGTTGTGTGATAAATATCATATTTTAGTTATTATTATGAAATTATGACTGTAGAAGTAACGTTGCCAGATGGAGGAATTAAATCATTTGATAATCCTGTTACTGGTTTCGATATTGCCAAAAGTATCGGCTCAAAATTAGCAAAAGACGCTATATGTATAGAAATAGATAACAATTTTTTTGATCTATCAACTGTTTTTGATAAAAACATTTCAGTACGAATAGTTACTAATAGTGATCCAGACGCATTGCACATCTTAAGACACTCATCAGCTCATATACTTGCTCAAGCTGTTTTAAATTTATACCCCGACGCTAAGTATGGTGTTGGTCCTAGTATTGAAAATGGATTTTATTATGATTTTTTGTTTAATGAACCACTTAAAGAAACTGATCTAATTGAAATCGAAAAAGAGATGGTTAGTATTACTAAAAGTTCACAAGAATTTAAAAAATCGAAAATTTCAAAAAAAGATGCAGAAAAAATTTTTAACGAACAGTCATTTAAAATTGAACTTATAACTTCTGCAGAGTCTGAAGAAGGTGTATCGGGTGATTCTGTAACAATGTATTCTAATGATGATTTTAATGATTTGTGTAAAGGACCTCATATACCAAATACAAAATATCTAAAACATTTCAAATTAACAAAATTAGGCGGTGCATATTGGCGGGGGGATGAGGATAATCCACAATTACAACGTATATATGGAACATCTTGGTTTACAAAAAAAGATTTGGACGAGTATTTAGTTCAACAAGAAGAGGCTGAAAAAAGAGACCATAGAAAATTAGGAAATGAACTTAATCTATTTACAACTTCCAATGAATTGGGATCGGGTAATTTCTTATGGAAGCCGAAAGGAGCAATTTTAAGAGATCTTATTGAAACCTACAGTAAAAACGCTCATCTAAATAACGGCTATGATTTAGTAAACACACCGCATATAGGTAAATCAATTTTATGGGAAACATCTGGACACCTAAAGCATTATAAGGAAAATATGTTTCCACCGATTGTTCATGAAGAAAATGATGAAACTTATTATCTAAAACCTATGAACTGTCCATTTCACATACTTGTATACAAAAGCGATTTGCATTCATATAAAGAACTACCTTTAAGATATTTTGAATTTGGATCTGTATATAGATATGAAAAAACAGGTGTTCTCCATGGTTTACTTAGATTACGAGGCTTTACCCAGGATGATGCACATATTTTTTGCACAAATGATCAGATAAATAGCGAAGTTAAAACATTACTAAATTTTTCTGTGAAGCTTCTTAACAGTTTCGGGCTATTCGATATAGAGGCAGATTTGTCCACAAAACCTAAAAAATACATAGGGTCTGATGAAGATTGGGAAGTTGCAACAGATAGTCTTAAAAATTCTTTAACAGAATTAAATATTCCTTTTGCTACTGCTAAAGGTGAAGGGGCATTTTATGGTCCAAAAATTGATTTACACGCAAAAGATGCGATAGGTAGAAGATGGCAGTTAAGTACAATACAAATTGACTTTGCTCAACCTCAAAATTTTGATATTGAATATGTAAATACTGACAATAAAAAAGTAAGACCTGTGATGATACATCGTGCACTACTTGGATCTGTTGAAAGATTTACAGGTGTCTTAATTGAACATTATGCGGGTCATATGCCAGGTTGGTTATCTCCAGTACAAATTGATGTTCTAACAATTGGTAATGTTACTGAATATATAGATCAAATTAATGAAAAACTATCTGGCTATCGTATAAATATCGATGATAGAAATATTAGATTAGGTGAAAAGATTCATAGTTCACAAAAAAACAAAACTCCAATACAAGTGATTGTCGGTGAAAACGATATAAATTCCTTTACAGTTGCTTTGAATATTTATAACAAAGACAATCTTAAAGATGTTCCTTTAGAGGATGCGATTAAAATCATTAAAACTGAATTAAAAGAACCGGAATTTACAATAAATGGTTGATGGCATTGAAATAAATCAGGATGATGCAGATAATTCGTTAATACCTGAGGATTTAAATTCTTTAGCTGTAGGTAGTTATATTGTTCCAAATCCAAATAAAAGAAAATTTTACCCTGTTTATGTCATTTTGATTTTAGTTTGTACTTATGTGGCTTCTTTATTTTTAAATTTTATAAATTTTAATTTATCAATAATTTTACTTTTAGCTGTCTCGTTATTATTGCTTCTAGTAAACAATAAGTTTTTAATTCCACAAGAAGAGGTTATAGAGAATATATTAAGTCATATTAATCATTCAATTGGTTATTACTCCATTGCTTTAACATTTCTTTTTAATTTCAAAAATATTCTTACACCAGTCTGGACTGTTATTGTATATTCCCATGAATCTCCACCTAATTTCAAAACTATTGTAGAAATTAGCGCCTTTTCTGGAAATCTTTTAAGTGAATCGTACACAGAATCAATTAATGCTTGAAAAATTATTTAAACCTATATCTGAAAAAATTGCATTACCTTTTATTAAAGTTCTTGCTTATTTTAATATAAAACCAAATACTGTTTCTTATATTGGTTTACTGGTAGTCCTTATTGGCTCATATTATTTTTATATTGGAAAAAGTTTATTTGGAATTCTATTAATTTTTCTCGGTAGTGCCATTGATGGCCTTGATGGACCTTATGCAAGGTATAGTAATTTATCAAGTGAAAAAGGTGCTATATTAGATTCGTTTATTGATCGAATTGGAGAGCTGGTTATATGGAGCGTAATTGGCATTTCATACACCAATTCCGACATAGAATTATTCACTATATTTGCAATATTAGTGTCTTCAAATTTAATTCCTTATTTGAGAGCTAAGTCAGAAAGTTATAATTTTGAAAACAAGAAAGGCATTACGCCCAGGCCCGAAAGAGTTATTTTTGCCGTAGTCTTCATGTTTTTCCAATTACCATTTGTGTATATGTACATATTTGCATTACTAACATGGCTTACAGTGTTTCAACGTTTTATATATCTTTATAATTCTTTAGATAAATGAAATTTTCAGTTATCAAATTGTTTCATTCATTGTTGAATAAATTGCCGATTAAATATCTTCTTTATCTTTCATACCCAGTTGCTGTTATTTATTACTGTTTTACTCCTTATTCGAATTTCAAATTATCCAAAAGAAAAAAGTTTATAATCGATTATTCAGTATTTAAAGTAAAACTTAATTACGTAAAATATTGGCTAGAAACAATATGGTTAACAAAAGATGGTTATAAAAAGTATGTATATCCAATAGTTAAAATTATCAATGAAGAGGCCATAAGGAAGCTTAATAAGAATCATTCTTCGTATATTCTTGCGTTGCCACATATGGGTAACTGGGAATTTGCAATTCCAATGGGTAAACAATTAGATTTAAACCTAGTTGCTGTTGCAGAACCATTGGATGACAGAAAGATTTTAGCTTGGTTTACGAATCTTAGAGAACAACTAGGTTGCAAGATAATTTTAGGTGGTAAAGGACAGAATACTTTTAACGAAATCATATCACTATTGAATAATGACAACCATGTTTGCTTGCTAGCCGAAAGACATGTTGGTAAAAGTGGAGTTGGTGTTGAATTTTTTAAACAAATTGCAGCATTTCCTAAAGGGCCTGTAGCACTTTCTTTAGAAACACAATTACCAGTTGTTCCTACAGCATTTATAAAATCTGGTGATGGTTACGAACTTCATTTCGGTAAACCTTTTATAGTTCCTTTTTTTGAAAACCAAGCACAAAGTATTCAGCATGGTTTAAAAGTATTAAGTAGATCATTGGAAGATCTTATAATGCTAGATCCAAATCAATGGCATTCCATTCAACCTGTGTGGACTAGTGAGTATTAATATACTTTTAATTTCTCCTTACAATATGAAATCATTTGGAGGTGTTCAGAACCAAGTTTCTTCTATTAATTCATATTTAAATAATTCAGAAAATTTCACATCAAAAGTTGCAGCTCCCGATTCAAAAGATTATGACTTAGGTAATTCAATGAATATTCCCTTTAACGGGTCAGTATCACCAGTTTGTTTATTTCCTAATAAAGAAAAGTTATTTGAGGCTTTAAAATGGGCAGACATAGTACACATCCATGAACCCTTTGTCCCACTAACTTTTTGGAGACTTCCCAAAAATAAAAAATATGTTTTTACGCACCATGCAGCACTAAATCAAATTGTATGTTTTTTATTAAATTTATTGTATAAATTGATAGGTCGTAAGGGTATAAGTACGCACGTAAGTTTATTATCTAAACAAAATGCTCTAACATTAAACAAATTTTCACACCTTATACCTAATATGTTCCATCTGAATTATGACTTAGAATTTAAAATTAATAATCATTTTTTATTTATAGGTAGAGATGAAAAACGTAAAAATTTAAATTTATATAACAATTATGTAGGTAATTTTTATGATTCAAAATATAAGTACAGTGCAATTACAAATAAACATATTAATAATAAAAATATCAGTACATTTATAAATCCAAATGAGCAAGAAAAGAGAGAAATATTGATTGAATCTGATATTTATCTTGCTTTAAATACCTATGGTGAAAGTTTTGGTATAACACTTATAGAAGCAATTAATTCAGGAAATATAGTTATTTCGAGTGATATTGAGCCCTTTGTAAATCTTCTTGGTAACTCAGGAATATATTTTGAGAATAATTCACTGTCTTCATTGCAAGAGACAATTCAAATAATAAAAACTAAAAATCTTTTAAATATTTGGATTAAACAATTTAACCACATAAAAAAGTATGAAATTAATAAAAATATGGACAAGTTGATTTTATTGTATTTAAGCCTTTAGGGTACAATTATAATTATGAAAATTGAATCAACTGATAAAATTAAAAAAGGTTTAGCTGAAATGCTTAAAGGTGGCGTCATAATGGATGTAGTTAACGCCGAACAAGCAGTAATTGCTGAAAAATCTGGAGCTGTTGCAGTCATGGCTTTAGAAAGAATTCCTGCCGACATTAGAGCCGATGGTGGTGTCGCACGTATGTCTTCTGTTGGTGTCATACAAGAAGTTATGGATTCTGTCTCAATTCCCGTTATGGCAAAAGCTAGAATAGGTCATTTTGTTGAAGCTCAAATTTTAGATTCACTCGGTATTGATTTTATAGACGAATCAGAAGTCTTAACTCCCGCTGATGAAGTTAACCATATTAATAAACAATCTTTTAAAGCTCCTTTTGTATGTGGTGCAACTGGTATTGGAGAAGCAGCAAGACGAATTGCTGAAGGAGCTTCAATGATTAGAACAAAAGGTGAAGCAGGTACCGGAAATGTAGTAGAAGCCGTTAGACATATGCGAACTATTACTAATGAGCTTAATGAAATAATTTCTTGTGATGAAAACCAAATCGTAGCATTAAGTAAAAAGTTTGGTGCACCACTAAGTGTTTTGGAGTTAATTAAGGAACAGAAAAAATTACCCGTAGTAAATTTTGCTGCTGGAGGTATAGCTACTCCGGCCGATGCAGCTCTCATGATGCAGTTAGGCTGTGATGGGGTATTTGTTGGTTCAGGAATATTTAAAAGTGGTGATCCTGCAGAACGAGCTGAAGCAATAGTTATTGCTACTACAAACTTTAATGATCCAAAAGTTTTAGCTGAGATATCAAAAGATTTAGGAGAACCTATGGTAGGTATTAATATAGACACCTTGTCGGATGAAGAGAAGTTAGCTAAAAGAGGTTGGTAATTGAATATTGGAATACTTTCATTCCAAGGTAGTTTCCTAGACCATTCAAAAAGTGTTGAACTAATTGGTTGTACACCAATATTAATTAAAAATGAATCGGATATTGAGAGTTTAGATGGACTAATACTTCCAGGTGGCGAGTCAACAGCTATGAGAAAAATTAACGATTTTGCTGATATGTTTCAAAAAATCAATACCTTTATAAAATCTGGGAAACCTACTTTATCTACATGTGCAGGAACAATATTGTTAGCTAAAGAAGTTGTTGGTGGAAAACCAACAATTCCATCTATAGATATACAAATTACAAGAAATGCTTACGGCAGACAAACGGAGTCTTTTGAAGGTAATGTTAATTTTTATGAAAATGAAGATATTTATTGTTTTATTAGAGCTCCTAAAATTACAGACATACTTTCAGAAAAAGTAGAAGTTATTGCAAAACATGATGATGAAGTAGTTGGCGTTCAACAAGAAAACGTTGTTGCTTTAACTTATCACCCAGAACTTAATAACAATAAGTACTATTTAGATTGGTTGAAAAGATTTATTAAGGAAGGTAAAAATGTCAGGACATTCTAAATGGTCAACCATTAAACGAAAAAAGGGTGCCAATGATGCAAAAAGAGGCAAGTTATTCGCAAAACTTATAAAAGCAATTGAGGTTGCTGCTAAAAATGGTGGAACTGACCCATCAGCAAATGCTGCTTTATATCAGGCAATTTCTAAAGCAAAATCAAATTCCGTACCAAATGACAATATCGAAAGAGCTTTAAAAAGAATTGACGGCGATTCAGATTCAGGAGAGATATTTGAGCTCATTTACGAAGGATATGGTCCTCATGGAGTAGCAATTTTAATAAAATGCTTAACTGATAACAAGAATCGTACATCTTCCGATGTTAGAGCTGCGTTAACTAAAAATAACGGCTCTATGGGTAATCCGGGAAGTGTTGCATATTTGTTTGAATTAAAAGCTATTTTTCAATTTGAGGAATATAACGATGATCTTATTGAACTCGCTATAAATAATAACTGCTTAGATATTCAAGAATCGAACAATGGAGTTACATTGGAGTTTGAACCAAGTGAATTTAAAAATGCTTATGAAAACTTTAAAAATAGAGAATATGAACCCACGAATGCTGAAGTAGCAAACATACCAGCAACATCAATAAATCTAGACGCATCACAATTTTCACAAATTACTAAGTTAATAGAAACTCTTGAAGATCTAGACGATGTGCAAGATGTATATGCAAATTTTGATATTGAAGAAAAAGAGCTGGAGTCGTTACTTTCTGAATAATTAAAACTAATATTTATATATGGTAAATAAAGCAAAAAAACAGGGCACAACTTACGAAACCAATATTGTTAATAGACTCAATAAAAATAATTCATTTAAATCCCAACGGTTTGCTGAAGGTGGATCAAATGATTTAGGAGACATCCAACTTCTAGTAGGAAATGAAGAATTTTTTATTGAAGCTAAGTCACGCCAAAATTTAAATATACATCAATCGTTAGATAAGGCTATTGATAAATCAGGAAGTGAAAATACTGTTTTATTTTGGAAAAAATTAAAGAAAAGAGATGGGAATTCAAGACGATCATCAGACGGCATACCTGAAGTAGTTACTATGTCGTATGATTTATTCGTAAAATTGATGAACAAATAATGCCGTTTGAATCAATAAATTTTGATTACAAGCTTCCAAAAGAATCAATCAATCAAAACCCATACAAAAATCCAAATAATTCAAAGTTATTAATAGCGGATACAAAAGAAATAATAAAATTTAAAGAATTTAACAAAATAATTAATTCTCCATCTTTATTTATTATGAATAAATCGACTGTAAGAAATGTAAGAATACAATCTAAGAAAAAAACGGAAGGAACAATTGAAATATTTATTCTTCAAATATTGGGAGATAATATAGCGAAATGTTTAATACGTTCCACCGATAGGAAGGTATTAAATAAAAAATATGAACTTGAAAATTTTGAATTTAAAATTATCAAAATTGAAAACAATACTTTTCATATTCACACAAATTTAGCTATTAATGAAATAATAGATAAATATGGTAAAACCCCACTTCCGCCTTATATTGAAGATAATTCAAAAAAATACAAATATTACAATAATCAATTTTCTTCAGGAGGTTTTTCAGTTGCATCACCAACTGCTGGATTGCACTTCACTAACAAACAAATAAAAATTTTAAAAAAACTCGGCCATGATTTTGTATATATAAATTTAGATGTAAATGTTGACACATTTAAACCGGTAACTTCAAAGTTTTTAGAGGACCATGATATCCACGAAGAATATTACGATATTGATGAATCTGATTTTAGTAAAATTTTAAAAGCTAAAAATAAAAATATTAATATTTATTGTATTGGAACGACATCACTAAGAGCTGTTGAGTCAGCATATTTGTCTGGAAATTTAAACGGACGGACAGATTATTTTATTTTTCCTGATACCAAAATTAATATACCTGATTACCTAATCACAAATTTTCATGCCCCTAAAAGCTCACTTTTGTCGATTGTTGCTAATGTTTACGGCGCAGGATGGCCAAAACTGTATCAATATGCTCTAAATTCTGGATTAAAATTTTTAAGTTTTGGAGATGCAGTAATATTTAAAGTAAATGAATGACATTGATATAAGAACAATAGCTGTAGACGGTAAAGCACGTCTTAATGAAGTTACTTTAAACGGTAAAAATTTTAAAACTCCGTTATTTATGCCAGTCGCAACAAAGGGTTCTTTAAAATCGCTACCTTTTAAATACTTAAACCAAACAGACATAGTCCTTGGAAATACTTACCACCTTTACTTACGTCCAGGTCTAGATGTTATACGTGAATTTAATGGTATTCATAAATTTATAGGTTGGGATAAAGTTATTTTGACAGATTCAGGTGGTTTTCAAGGTTGGTCAATTCCAAATAAATTTAAAAAGGATGGAATTGAATTTAAAAATATTTACGACGGTTCTAAGTTCTTCATGGATCCAATACTTTCAATGGACATACAGCAAACATTAAATAGTGATATAGCCATGATTTTAGATAACTTAATTAATATAGATGAAAATTACGACAATCAATTACACGCCATTGGAGTCACAAATGATTGGGCTCAACAAGCAAGAGAGTATCACTCTAATAGTCAACAATCTCTTTTTGGAATTGTTCAGGGAGGTAAGTATAAAGAACTTAGAGAAAGATCTGCAATAGATATGCTGTCTCTTGATTTTGATGGGTACGCTATCGGTGGATTAGCTATAGGTGAAACACCTGAAGAAAGAAAAGAAATTGTTAAATACACAATAGATATGCTTCCGAGCGATAAATTAAGATATGTAATGGGCTTAGGTGACATAAATGGTATGTTGGACCTGATAGAACTTGGGGTGGACATGTTTGACTGTGTTTGGCCTGCAAGATTAGCCAGACATGGAAAAATTATTAACAAAGGTAAATTTTTTAATTTAAAAAATAATAAACATAGGTTGGATTCTGACCCATTAGTAGACGGTTGTAATTGTTTTACATGTTTAAATTATTCCAAAGCTTATTTAAGACACCTGTTAATAAATGAAAGTACTTCATCTTGGTTTTATTTGACTTTGCATAACTTTGTTCAGACAGAAAATATACTTAACGAAGTAAGAGAAAGTATATTAAACTCAGAATTTGATAAATATAAAGAAAGTATATTAAATGGATGATCTGTTAGCTTTATTACCATTAATAACTGTATTTTTTATATTTTATGTTATTTTATATATTCCACAACGTCGCAGACAAAAAAAACATAAAATTTATATTGATTCGTTGACCATTGGGGATCAGGTGATTACAGACTCGGGTATACACGGTAGGGTTGTGAATATTAAAGAAGAAACTGTAACTTTAGTAATTAAAAAAGGTGAAATTGAAATATTAAAATCAAATATTTCTTACAAATAAATTATGAAAAGAATCTTTAAATTATTATTTTTGCCAATACTTTCAATTGCTTTATTTGTATATGTATACACAAATCAAATTCAACCAAAATTGGGATTGGACTTACAAGGCGGTATTTCTGTGATTCTTACAGCAGACGAGGGAACTGATAAAGAACTGATTGAACAAGCTGTTGAAATTATGAGAACTCGTATTGCTGCATTCGGAGAAGTACAAGAACCTGAAATTTCAATTAGTGGTGAGAATTCTGTACTTGTACAACTACCTGGTATAACTGATCAGGAAAAAGCATTACAGGCAGTCGGTACTACTGGTTTATTAACTTTTAGACCTGTTTTGAATTCCTCATTAAATATTGGATACTCACCTGCATTGGACATAACACAAGATCCAGATGATCCAGATAATCCTATTGTAAATGCACCTGAAGGTGTTGACCCAATTACAGGTATCACCATAGACGATAATCCAAACAATATCTCATACCTTCTTTCTATAAGAGACGGATACCCTGTTATTTACGAACTAGGTCCAGCTGAACTTTCAGGAAGTGACATTAAAGATGCTTTAGCTGTATATCCTCAAAATGAATGGATTGTACAATTAGTATTAAAAGAAGACTCTGCACAAAAAT
>Ga0181392_1000699_pt1 | contig 12817 bp, 8 predicted proteins | sample 15SPOviralmetaG_FD_130083 | JGI IMG/M metagenome (GOLD analysis project Ga0181392, IMG submission 130083) | Marine viral communities from the oligotrophic San Pedro Time Series (SPOT) site, San Pedro Channel, CA, USA - 15 SPOT_SRF_2010-09-15 | ecosystem: Environmental > Aquatic > Marine > Strait... | reverse complement strand
GCAAATGCACTCATAGGATCGATCATCAATAGAGCCTTTGGTCGGTGTCATCAGGGATTTCTAGGGGCAAGCAGTAGGCAGTGATCTTGTCCGTGCCAGCGCGATAAAACTCATAGTTGCCGTAGGTTTTGACAATACGGCTCGCATACCACTGACAATCGATCAGCGATTCAAAAAGCATCTTGTCGTGGATAAGTCGCTTGTCATCGCCAAGTCCCATGTAAACGGTCAAGACGAAAACAGTGAGCATGGTTCACCTATGAGCTGAGGCGCTCCAGTCTGTCCTCTAGGCGTTGTAGACTATCAGTTATTCTTTGCAAATCGTTACGCAACTCGCCCCTAGACACAAAGTCCTCGCGTGTCCTGTTAATCAAGATATCTAGCCGCTTGACCTCACGCGCTTGTGTGCCAAGGAACCAGCCGCCAGCCATGACTAGCACTCCAATCAAGCCATCAATTATGTGAACTAAATCCACGCTTACCAGCCTGACGGTGTGCCACTAAGGATTGTCGGCGTTTTCTGTTCCGCTATATTCGCGTCCAGCGCAGCTTTCAGCTCTGCCTCTGTCTGGCCTAAATCAGCCAGAACTTTGGCCTTGCACCAATCTTTTGTAATGGAATTGTAAGCCACAAACTCCGCGCCTTCTTCAACCGCTGTTGCAGTTGTGCCGTACTTGGTTGCTGAGAGGAAGTTATCGTCAGCGTCTTTGTCAGAATCACTAACGCAGTTTACTCTCCAGTGGATTGTCTGAACCACATCAACATTGTCGCCTTCTTTGGCAACACGGTCTAGTTGTGGATATTCAAATGTCATTGTTGTTGCCATCATTAACTCCTGTTAGCTGGCTTCTAACGTAGCTACACGACTACGCAATTCTTGTATTTCCTTGATGAGCATTGGAACCAATTTACTGTAATCTACGCTCATCATCTCATCACTGTTCTCATCGCCTGAGACTGCCATTGGTTCAATCGCCACAAGCTCCTGTGCGATTAGTCCGTAGTCTTGATGGGAGTTGTCGGCGTTCCAATCGAACTGACGAACTTGAATGGCATCTATTTTGTCAGAGGCTGATGCTGCGTCCTCAATGTTAGATTTTAAACGGCGGTCAGAAGTTGTATTGAAGGCTACTGCACTACTTGAAACGCTAATACCGCCTTTTGCAGTCCCACTTAATGCTATAGAAACCACACCACCGGCATTATTACGATTGCCATAGATTGCATCTGAATCTGCATCAGAGAAAAAAGCGTCACCATTTGTTCTTAAACCAATTCCAGTGGTGGTGTTGCCAGAACCCGGATGGTCAGTCGTTGATTGACCAATTCTAAGTGCGCCAGTGCTAAACTCTGCCCTCTGACTGCCGCCAGTTTTGAAAGCAATGATATCACTGCCAGTAACATCAATTCCTGTGTTCGTGTCAGACACCCCACGAATTTGCACACAGAAAACTGTGCCGCTGAAATAGCCGTCTTTGAAACGTGCGCTGCTCATGCCCAAATCAAGAGAGGCATCCACATCAGTGCTGCTACCAATGTTGCTTGGGACAATCCGTAGCGCATTTGCATCTGTTGAGTCGATAAATCGCAACCCAACATTGTTTGTACCGATAGCAAGGTCACCACTGTATGTGCTGATTGAGCCGACCGTTGTGCCGCCTTTGCGGAACATTACAACTTCACCGTCAGACGAAAGACGGTTAAAATAGGCAACCGTTGACGCTCTTGCCACAGCGAGATAACCATCGCTTATTTGACTGCCTACTTCACTGGTGCTGTCATAGATGTCGTTAGTCGTAGTGCCAACCAGCAGATTGCCACTGCTGTCGAGGCGCATCCTCTCCGTTCCTGATTGATTATCAGCAGACGCGGTAGTTACTTGTTGAACAACCAAAGCACCAGCGTTGTCCGTAGTAATTACTGAACCAGCAATGCCTCTTGTTCTAAATGTATTTGCGTTGGTTCCAGCCTCTGCGCTTAGAGCAATAAACGGCGCACCCCCGCCAGAAAAAGCACCAAGTGTACTTCTGTAGCCAGAAGCATTAGCGTGACCCCACTCAAGCCCATTGCCACTATCAACCGCTGACAGTATTGCATCTGATGCTGGAGAGTATGCGCCGATTTGCACTTGGCCACTGGTTGCCAACGCCCCTGTGATGTCCACGCCAGATGCACTGGTTTCTAATTTTTTTACGGCGTTGTGATATAGTTCAACTGCGCCGTCAGTGATGAATTTAGCCATCACTTCACCGTCAGTTTTTAAAACATCAACTCCAGCACCGTTGCTAAGAAGCTGGAGGTTTCCAGTGGATAAGTCATTTATCTGAGAATTGCTGCCATTATGGAATATTTTTAAATCATTACCCGCACCCATCAATATGGCAGCGTTATCTGGAAACGAAATATCATCAGTGCCAGTGGGAATACTAAAAACAGTAGTGTCAGCATCATTTTTAAAAGTAATATCACTGGTGCTACCCTGTCCTGTCAGGATTAGACCCTCTGCGCTGGTAAATCCAATCGCTGCGTTGTCACCAGCAGAGGTGTCGGCAGTAGCCTCTAAGGTGCCGCCAGTGATTACGCCTGTGGTAGTTATAGCAGATGACCCTGTATCAATCGTGCCAAAGCCGCTGGTAATGCTGCCAGAGTTAAGTGCGCCAGTTGTGACAAGGTTAGGCATGGCGGTGATTTCATCATCAAAGTAGGCAGCTAGGTCTGTAACTGCCACTTGCTTCATGGTGCCAGCATCGTTGAACACCACACGGTCAGCGTCTGCCACAGTGGTTGATGACGCAGAGGTGTCGCCATCCATGATGTTCAGCTCTGCCGTGGTGGCAGTCGTAACCAAAGTGGCTTCCTGCCACGCTGAACCGTTGTAAACCTTTAAGACGTTGCTTGATGTATTAAAGTACAAGTCACCAGCGTTGAGGGCATCACCATCGTTGTCTGTGCTTGGGTCGCTTGACTTTGCCCCTAAGTAATTATCATCGAAAGCGTCCAGCGAGGCTGCCGCAGACGCGGCTGATGCGGCGGCGGCTGTGGCAGAGCTCGCGCTAGCTGTAGCAGAATTGGCGCTATTTGTAGCTTGAGTCGAAGATGTTGAGGCACTTGAACTGGCATTGGATGCCTGGGTTGATGCCGTCGAAGCACTGGATGCCGCTGCAGTAGCGCTGGACGCAGCTGCTGTGGCACTAGACGCCGCAGCAACAGCATCGACAATCAAGGCAAAATGATCTGTGTCAGTCAGAGCATCTCCGACGACTGAATCAGCAACACAGATATAAATGTTGTTCAGCTGAGCTGTGGTCGTGGCTTTGACGATGTCTCGAACGGTAAACGCGCTGGTGGTCGTTGTGGCGCTGTCACCCTTGAAGACGCCTATTTCCTGGGTGGCTATGAGATTGCCGCTCGCGTCAAAAGAGAGCAGCTTGTTTGCTCGAGCCGTCGCATCTGCCGTAAACTCTGGGCTGCTGATGACATTTGTCTGAGAGACTTTAAGTGTTCTTCCAATCTCTTCATCGAGCTGCTGTGTAACCATCGTCAATCGATCGAGTGCATCCTCATGGCTCTCAGCCGGGAATGGATCATTAGCGACGTAATCGGTGCCTTGTGTCAGCGTCAGCTGCCTGAGAATAACAACAGTCTCGCCAGATGCAGGCACGTTGCCGCTGGTAAAGGTTACATTTCCCCCAGAAGCGTTGCCAGCGCCGCTGACCGTGTAGTGGGTCGATAGCGTTTTAGTTGTCTCTACGCCAGCTGATGACCGTATAATGACCGTCAAATCAGCATCAGCGAATATCTTAAACCCGTAGGCAAAAGCCGTGGTGCTTCCGTTGCCGGAGTAACTAGCCCGGTTGGTTGTGGTTGACACAGTCATCGATTTTTACCCCTTCTTGTTTCGCTCTTCACAAACCCGCTTTGTTGCACGGCATCAGCCAGCTCTTGGTTGCCAGGTTTTGCCATCAATATTGGCAGAGCTGCCTCGAAAAAACGGTCCTCGGCGTTTTGGATCATGTTGATTTTTGTGTCATCGTCTTGTGACAAATACTGCGGATCGACCATCAATATTTTTAGATAATCTCTAAACGTCACCCTGGCTGCTCCGCGCCTGCGCCCTCGGACTATCAATGGGAGCGCCACTTGATTTTTGGCAATATCGGTCAGATCGCCTCGCTGAATCGGGTCAAGCTTCACGCCTTTGATTGTGCTCTTATCTCGGCTTTCTTTAAGCGGCGCACCAAGCCTGATTAACTCAGCATGATATGGCTCCACGTCACCACCACGACTGATCTTAAATGGGGTCACATTATTCCAAATAGCCTCAACGGGATTTACGTCGAAAGGGATGCCCTTTTGTTTTTTAAAGCCCAGCATGTCGTATTGATAAGCAAAGTTCTGCACCTTTTCGTTTACATATGGGACACTCTGCATTTGCTTTTCCCAGCCGACGATGAATTTATCATGGAAAAACTTTGACCAGCTGGCGTCTTCGAAATCTTTGACAGTCCCAACCATGTCTATTGGCACCTCTTTCAAAGGCGCGTCAGTGTCTTGAGATTCCTGATATATTCGTTTTACATCCTCAAGAGTGTAATATTGATACGGTGTTTCAACAGTACGCCTGTCGTTGTTCTTGAGCTTGTCTATGTTACGCACTACTGACGAGAATGGCGTCGGCAGTATGAGTGTTGTGCCGCCCAGGAATCCATCTGTTATGACGCTCGGGTCTTGATACTCAAGCGCTCTGGCAATAGATCCGATTCCTTGAATCATCGGCATATCGCGGAAGTAGTCATAAGTTGCTAGCGTCGCTGCGCTCATCAGGTTTTGTTTGTCTTCTGGATCATAGAAGAAAGTCTGATACCGGGCTGTGCTGGCGGCTATGCCCAGGAAAGCACTCACGGGCTCGAGCCCTTGATAACTGATGTATTTCAAAGGACCATTAGGCAGCCCGGTTTCTTTATTGTACAGCGGCAGTGGATCGCCATCCTCATCGACAGGGAATCCGTCGTCTCGAAATACCAGGCTGTAGGGCTGCCAGTTAGGCGGTAGCATACGTTGCAGCTGTTTATCTCTAGGATAAGATCCGGTCAGCTCGCCATTGATTGCTTTGTTGTGAAAGTAGTACATGGTAGCCGAGCCAAGCGACAGGCGACCCATCGCTCGCTGCTGGGCTTTCGCACCGTTCCTGCCCAAAAGTGTGTTTCTGGAGTTGGTGCTAAGGGCGGCCCCGACAATCTGCATGATGGGGTGGCCCTCGGCAACCCGCAGCATAGAATTAGTTGGGGCTTTAGAAAATGGCATTAGAAGCTTGCCAAGAAAACTACGCCTTAAAAGATTAGTGGCTGAGCCTATAAAACTATCGCCAAGGTCAGATGTCATAGTGATGTAACGAGATTCAGCATCCATCTCATCAGCTGCAAACTTAGGATCAAGCAGCACCATCATGCCGTCATCCATCGCCTCTTTGTCTGTCCGGCCATTAGCTTTGGATCTTCGAGCCTGCCTGACGGCCTCTTCATATAGCGCGCCACGACCACCGATCGTTTTCCAAAAATCATCGGCCATCATAAGAAAACGACCAGGCAGCCTTATAACCCGACCCAGTCGGTCCACAGCCTCTGCCATCCCAGGATTTGTAATATTAAGACGCTCGCTATCGATAGCTCTCAACGTGCCGGCCTCTAGTTTGTTCAGCGCATCAGCTGGCGTCTCATCTCGAAACGTTTTGCCGGCCACGGCCAAGGCATCACCAAACGCCTTTGTCATGCCGACGACACGAGCAAAAACATCCTCAAAATATATGCCTTCAACATCGACCTCTTTGTTAAGAGCCTTAGCACCAGCCCTGGTTGCGGCACCATAAGAAGCACCCACCAAATCGGCGAAAGTGTTGTAGACCATGAACAACGGCGTCGCTAAACCGTTTTTGAGATGTGTCGGAAAGTAAGACAAAAGACCATTAATGTAGACTTCCATCCAAACATCGCTGACCTTTTGCAAGGCTGCTTCCGCAACATACTTATTTGCATTAGCCTGACCGCCCTCTTCCAAAGCGTGTAGGTAACCTTTAGCCATATCCTCAGCTAGTTTTGAACCACCGGATTCATTTAGCAGCGCCTCGAGCGCCTCTTGCGGCACTTGTGTCCCGGCTGGTATTTTGAAAGCTTGCAGCGCCCTGGCTATCTCTGTCTGCGCGCCTTTGGCCTTCATTTGTATACCGGCATGAATAGACATTTGCCGGCGAAACTGCACCAGCAATGCCGGGCTTCCATCACCAGCTTTGATCTGATCGGCCATTTCCTTGAGCCGCCCAGCTGATCGCTGTAACAAAATCCGCGTTGCTGTCATCTCCGCTGCGTTGAGCAGCTTGCCGCTTTTCTTCCGCAGAAGCTCTTTGGTAAAGCCCAGCTCGTCAGCCAGCAGCTGGTCTGCCTCACCTAGTGTTTGCTGGTTTGTTTTGATACCGCGTTTTTCGGCTTCGATTGGGTTTGAAATAATATCTGAAACGCCATTGATGACGCGGTTTATATCTTCCCCGCCTTCAAAATTATCAAAGTTAAAATCGATGCCTACTGCATCATCAACCAATCCAGGCTCTGTTGCCATGCGGATGAGATCGTCAGCATCACCGAAAGAGGCGATTGCTGATTCACTCTCTCTTACAGTCTCAAGGCCACTTGTTGCCAGTTTTGCTTTTTTCTCAACAGGGTCAGCGTCTGTTGCGGATCGCAGATCTTCGAAGGTGGGCTCTAGCCTGCCCCCCTGAATTTCCCGCTCTGTTGGTGTTGCAATAGCTTGTCTTGCGTCACCACCAGCTGCGTCCAGTCGTGCAGCACCTTCTGGTGATAGCGCTTCTGGCGCCAACTCGGACTGTATTTTCTCTGCTGTCTGCCCCTCTGGCAGCACTTGCTCGACAGATGGCTCGGGAACCCGCTGACCCTTTGTAACAGCTCCAGGCGCGGCTTTAGCTGATTTCTCAATCATCTTTCCCAGAAAACCCGCGAGCTGCATACCATCTGCCTGCGGATCGGTATCTGCCATGCGTCGCACCCCGCCCGAGCGCAATGCCTCGGCGGCCTGTTGTCCTGGTGTTGCCATGAAAACTCCACGAAAAAAGGCGCCCAAAGGACGCCTTACAATAATTATTTCTAACTTATTTTAGAGGCTGTGGCTACACTGATTGCGATTGCGTTGCCTTTTTGTAAGATCCGGTAACATACAAATCTCGGCTGGTTTGCCCAGATTTAGCCGCCGCTATCTGCCGATTTAACTGCGCTACCATCCGGCTGTCCTTGCCGTGCTTGGCTAACATCCGGTCCCGCAACTGTTCCAAAGTCTTCATAGCTGGTCGCTCCTACAACGTAATCTACGTCTGGATTAGCATACACTTTAGTATCATAGAAGACAACATCCGCATAAGTGATCCCATTAATCTCCGTAATTTCTTCCATAGCATCAGAAAATGTATCGGCTGCATCATCCATAATTTTCTGCAAATTGGGATCTTTTGCTGTGCCGGCAAACTCAGGGATATATTGGAATCTAACTCCGAGTAAGCCAGCGGTTTGCTCATCACCGCCAGCCTGGACATTAACTCTATCTGACTGCCGCGCATCTGTGATGTAGGTAAAGCCATCAATATCGTACTTTTTAAGTATGGCTGTGATTTTTTGCACAAAGTCCACACCCTGCCTATCTCTGAAATAAACCTCTCCACCAGGTCTGGCGTTAGCTGTACCTGGCGGCACGACCTTTGACACGAACACAGCGTCTTGATCGTATTTTTTGCCTGCCTCTACTAAGGCCCTTGTCATTTCTGTAGGATCGAAATCTGTTTGGGTCACGACCTCAAAATTTAATGATCTTTCTTTTTTCCCCATAAACTCGCCATAGGTGTTGTTGGCCTGGAAGCCTATGACCTTGTTGTCACCTTGCAGTGGCGCTGTCAGCTCAGACGCCAGCTGAGCTTGTTGCGGATTTGTCGGAACCTTATCTGGGCGTGCCATAGACACACCGCCTGCAAAGCGCTGAGGCTCACCCTCTAGTGTTTGTAATTCAGACCGCGCGTCATTTTTTGCCTGCAAGTCTGTTGCTTCTGCTTCTTTTAATCGCTCTGCATATTCTTCGTCAGTTTCTTTTTTGCGTTGTTTTGGTGCCTTAAAATCGGTGTCAATAATCGACCTCAGAGCTGCAGCGCGGGGGCGATCAGGCGAGCCGCCAAAAACGCTTTCATAATCTAGAGATCCACCTTCACCAGCTTTGGATGTCCATCCGTTGTTCGTCCACTTTTCTTTTTCCAAAAACCAAATGATAGCCTGCAGATCGTCTGGCCCTAAATCGCCCAGTTTTGGGTCAAACGCTTTGATGCCACCCTGGTTGTTTAGGATGCCTGCAGCATCTGAAAACACTTCTTGTCCAAATCCAAATTCACCGCCAATTAATGGGTTATCGAAGGTGGAGTCTTTGAGATGTTCGCCGGCGACGGCTTTCTCAGCTGGCGGTGGTATGCGCGGCAAGCCAGCTGCATCACGCAAATATCTGGCAGCCCAGACATCAATTGTTGCCTCATTTCCAAATCCAATTAGATTGCCGGTAAAATTGATGGTCTTTGGTGACGCGCCTTTTTTGACTTGTCGAAACATATCTAGCAAAGCTTCTGTAGCAGCCGGGCTGTTAGATTGGAACAAAGCGCCGGTTTCCTTGCGGATTAATTTAAATGGATCATCTTTGTCTTTATCTTTTCTAAAAAGGTTTGGCCCCTTTGGCTCTCCAGATTCAAGCATCTTCGTATAAAGCTCGATCTCTTCATCAAACTCGCCTTTTGTGAAACGTCGAAGAACACCGAGCGCACTTTCGTAATTTATCTGGACATTAGTCTTGGCTGACGTTGCGCCAAGAATATCAGCAAATACATCCCCCAAACCGCCAAATTCTTGGCGCAGCCTGGTCCTCATAGAGCGATACCAGTTGGCCTGGTTGATGATCTCAACAGCAGCTGCATCGCCACTTCGAGCACGTTGCAAAACTGCGTTTACGTCAGTAACCGTTTTGTTTGTCAGTTCAGTCTTGTGTGTTGCTAGCTTTTTGTTTCCCTTTGGAACATGGAACGCATATGCAGGCTGCGACCATTTGATTTGAATATCCCCCTTTTTATTAATTGAAAATGAAGGCGTCGTGCCACCAGGGTTTACGCCAATTGGCAACCAGCCATCTGCAGATGGAAATTGATTTTTCGTTGCCAAAACCTTTTCTTTGACCGCCTGCACTAGATTTTTATCGACTACACCGTTCTTTGTTGCGTCTCTGGTAATTGCTTGATTTTCCGCTTTGGTGAGCCGCTTAATTAGGTTTTGAAGAATTGGCGCGCTTTCTGCATCGCTCGGCATACTGCCAAGCAGAGCTGTAGCTAATGTTGTTGTTGCAGCTCGCAGAGCTGTTGGGCTGTTTTTGATTGCTTTGAAGGTTCGTATGATGCCGTCCGCTGCCGCACCTAAAACACCTCCCTCGCCGGCTTGCACAAGACGTTGTTTTAGCCGTTCTTCCGCATCTGAATCTTCATCGATGTCTAAAGCCAAAAACTCCATAATTTCCGGCAACATCTCAAAATCGCGCGCTAGCTTAATTAGGCTGCCCTCTTCCGGGTCAAAGTAAGCATCAGAGAAAGCAGATTTTGTGATGAGACCACCGGGGGATGCCACCATTCCCGCACCAAATTGCACAAAGTCTCTAGCCAGTTGCCTGGCAAATCCTTCTGGCTCTTCTACCTCTGGCAACCTGGGTGCCGGTATGCTGAGCTGAATTTCTCCACCGCCAGGGCGAACGAGGCCAGACTGCGTAAGAAAATCCTCGCCTGCCTCGGTCAGTATCTCAGCGCCCATGTCCATAGCGCCCTGCGCTGCGTCTTTTATCCCGCCCCCAAATATCTGAGTAATGTCATCCTTGACCCGTTGTCCAGCTGCCTGGGCTTCGCTTAGCGGCACACCCATGATTTCTGGCTCTGGCTTTTCCATAGGATCTGCTGCCGGCTTTTTGATTGAGCCGATTAAAAATCTTTCGGCCTCAGCGCCGTCATAGGCGTCGAGCTGGTCGGACTCATAGCTCATTATCTAATCCCTAATTTTTTAAAGCTCTTAACGTATAAGATAATCGAGTTACGCAACTGGCCGGATGGCATATCGGCCAGCGATTCGAGTGCCGTCTCTACGGGTTTTTCTGGGTCATATGTCAGACCGGGAAGCATAGACATGACGCTATCTAAATATTCTATGAAGGCGACTTGCATTGCGCCCAAATACTCTTCCTTGTTCGAGGCGTTGATCTCTCGAGCTTTTGCCATCGATTGTTGATAAGTCGCGCCCTTGCCCTCATCGTTGTACCAGAGCTGCAATTCATTGATGCTGCGCTGGAACATTTCATTTGATACTTTGCCCAGGGCATCTGTTGTGTCTTGAAATTCTTGATACCTGAGCGAGCTGGCAATTAGATCCTTAGCGTCCTTGCGGCCCTGATCATTCTCTGACAATGCACGACGTTGATATTCTTGGAAATCAGACATGCTCAGCTGATCTGAGTAGGTTTCAACAAGCTCTATTGTAAGCATGTTGTTTGCGTCAGCGCGGGTTAGTGCCGAAATAGCATCCCTCTGCGTTTCCACTTTTGGATCATCTGGTTTTGTATTTAGCCCCAGTCTTGTCTCAGCTGCTTTTCTTTGGGTGGCATTGAAAAAATTCTGCCTTAGCAAATAGTCGTAGCTCTCTTTTGCTACACTCATGGCCGCTGCCGAGCTGGTATCTACGTTAAGAATTTCTTTAAATAGTCTTTCGTTGTTTTCATTTGCATCAGCCTCAGCTGCTTCTCGTTGCTCACGCCGCTCGGTGTCAATCTTGGTTGCGGTGGTAAACATATCGTTAATGGCTTTTTGAGCATCACTGGGGTCCATGTCGGCCAATATTCTATCCATGATGACATCGCCACTGTCACCAGCAGCTATGGACAATATCGTTGCTGTGGCGTCATCGCTCTTTGTCATAAGATCCATGCCAATGGCCCTGACAGTATCGTCGGAGGCTTTGGCAAGAACCTCTACTGCTTTTTCCCTGGTAATCAGACCCGCATTGATGGCCTCCGAAAAATCTCCAGCTGTAGTCAGTAGTTGCTGTTCACGCTCTGCCAATGGCTTTGATGTGTCACCCACTATCAAAACGCGCTTGTTAACATTACTGAACAGCCTTGCTGTGTCAGCTTCGTTGTTTTTCTTTTGAACCTCAGCCAACGCTGTTCTGCTTAGCTCGCCAGCCTTGGTCTGTTTGATCAAACCATCAGCCGCCATCTGGTCATACAAACCCATGACGCTGCCGTCAGCGGCGCCGAAAAGATCCTGCATGGCAGACTTTCTTTGAGCCCCGCTGCCGTTCACCGCTTGTTTCAGCAAAATATCAGCACGGGCATACTCAGTGGCTGCGCGCTGGTCTATGAGCCTGTTTCGAGCATCCTGGTTGACCGATATTTGCTTGAGGTTCAATGCCTGGCGAGCTCTTGCCTGGAACGCAGACCTGGACTTTTTGTCGGTCATTCCAATTGCAAGGCGGTCAATAATCTGTTGACCCAGGCCGCCAAAGCTTAGTTCGTTCTTAGCCGGGTCTCCAGCTATAATCAGCGAGGGATCTCTTGTCAGTTGATTATTGCCGAGCTCAGCCAGCTCTAACTCCAAAGCCATTTCTGACTTTGCCACCTCTTCTGCGCGGCGCAGCTTGTTTTCTGTTTCGTACCAAGAAACAGCAACTTTTTCAGCTGAGCCTGCAGCTCCGGCCAAACCTCTCAACCCAGCAGCCAAAGCGCCAGGGCTTGCTTGGACGGTCATCCTGGTTGCGCCAGTTTTATTGGTGATGCCTGTTTGGCGATTGTATGTTGGAACTTTCATCAGGCACCCGCCACCGCTGTTCCTGTTTGAATCAGGCTTTGAATAGCGCGGGCTTTCCCTCTGGTTCTTGCAGCTTTTCCATACATTCTATTTAAGGTCGCCTGCATCCGATCCTGCACCCCTTGTTCTCTGATTTGTTCGGCCCCCACAGCAGCATTAAATCTTCGCGCTGCGACTTCCTCGTCTGCTTCCTGGGCGCTTGCCAGGGCTACTTTGAGGGGGGTGCCTTCCTCAGCTATCCAGCCATTATATCGAAACGCTTGGGCCTGCGCGTCCTGCAGATCGGAAAACTGCTCTTTAAAATCGACAATGTTTTGCTCTTCAACCGCAACCACTTGCGCGGCATTTTGATCTGCCGCAGCGGCGTTTCTTTCATTTACATCTGCATTAAAGTTATATGCTGCCTGCTCTTGTCTGCCGGCCGTTAGTTCAAATAAAAATGCCATTATCTAACCCACGCCACTCTGATATAATCCATTCCCTCGGGGCCGTATTTTCGCATTACGCCCTCTGGCTCGAAGCCCATAAATGCCGCAAACTTTTGTGCCGCCGGCCAATCTGACTTGCACACAGCCTGGACCCGCCACAGGTCGTTTTCCTCGACGACCTTTTGCATCACGTCTGTTTTTGCAAATCTGATAAACGGTCTTACATTTGCGTGTATTTTACCGCTGGCGATAAACCACGCCTCACCAACACCGGGCCACATGTTGACTATGCCGGCACAGCAAATAATGTGACCATTCTCGACCAGAGTATAAGACCAGCCCTTTTGCTGCAGCTCGCCGGCCCAATCTCGCATGTATCCGATATGCTCTGGCGCCCCGTCATTCAGCGGCCCGTCCATCAGCTCATGCAGATGGCTCTGCTCATAATCCAATATCCTCACTGATC
>Ga0181392_1000698_pt1 | contig 12828 bp, 22 predicted proteins | sample 15SPOviralmetaG_FD_130083 | JGI IMG/M metagenome (GOLD analysis project Ga0181392, IMG submission 130083) | Marine viral communities from the oligotrophic San Pedro Time Series (SPOT) site, San Pedro Channel, CA, USA - 15 SPOT_SRF_2010-09-15 | ecosystem: Environmental > Aquatic > Marine > Strait... | reverse complement strand
TTCTTTAGAGGACTAAGCCTATGGTCAAACACAGTATTCCACGAGTCATAAATAAATTTATGTAGTCTCATCTGATGCGCTCCCTGTTATGTACAGCATCTTCCGCTAGGAATGTCATCATGTCGAACAGTTGGGCTGGTTCAAAGTATTCATAGTCCTCGCACACATGCTCTTCAATGAACGCAAGGACTTCTTCGTCAGTCCAATTCAACCAGTCGTCAGGTAATTCATTGGTCAGGTAGTGACCACTTGCCCAACATACTGTTTTGTCTTCGGGTAACTCTCTTTGTTTAAGCATCTTCGTCATCATCCTCTTCTACGTCTTCCATTTCTATTTCTAGGTCAGAGATTTCATAGTCTAGTATGTTAGTATCCGTAGCACACACAACCTCTGGTTCTCCAGAATGATAGCCTAAGTTTTCCATAGCACATTCTACTTCATGTCTTAGATGTTGCTCTATCTCAGCATTAAGATTGTCTTCAAGGTCTTCCGCAGTATCTTCGATTTCTCCATAGAAATTAAGCCCTTGTATTTCGTCTAGGTCATACTCGTATCGTATCTCAACCATCACGACAGCATGACCAGACACACTGCCTCCATATATTACAGGTCTTTGTTTAATTTCTGGCATAGTATTACTCCTCTCCTATCCAGTATCCGCTATCATAGATAGCTTTTCGTATAGTACCTTGCGCCTTAACCAAGGCAGAACTTGTGAATGGACTTGCTTCAAAGTCCACAGCACTATGTGATGCTATCAGTAGTTCTGCTACGTCATCTGCATACACAGTTACTTTGTAGTCTGCTATCATTTCTTCATATCCTTCTACAGTTACTCCTAAATCTTCTAGCATTTCCTCAGTTATTTTATAATCTTCACCCATATTAGTTACTCCGATATGTCTACTAGTAATTCTTTTATATACCAATCTTCAAAGGCACATAAGGTTCTAATTTTACTGATAAGATTATCGTCAACAGTCTGCTCATAGCCATCACCATCAACATAGTATATCTCACCTCTGTCATAAACACACCAGTTGTTACCAGTGATGCTACTAAATGCATCTAATACAGATACTTTGTTCTCGTAGTCAGTCATAATATACCTTCTTCTTTACAGTTGGTGGATGAACATTCAGTTTACTGCTTACAGGTTTAAGTGTACCATCAAGCAATAGATAGTCCCATGCCTGTTCTTCATCAATGGCATCTATCTCATAAATTTCAGTCGTTGTTTCTTTACATACAACTTTGTACACTGAAGTCGAAGTCTTCTTCACAGTCATAATCTACTCCATACACATATGCTTTAGCCATTCCAAGTAAATCCAATACGTCAAAGCCATCAACCATACGGATTACATCGTCGTCATAGTCATCACCTACAAACAGGCTACACCAATCTTTGCAAGGCACAAAGCGAGGATTGAATCCTGATGTGTCGAACAAAGCTACCTCTACAAGATGCGGATAGTTTGCTTCCTGTGATATAGAGAAGCTATATCCTTGGTTTTGCATCGCTGTTAGTGACATTCTTACATTCATATTCATATAAAAACTCCACAATAGTTATTTATGTAGGCAGTTTTAACACATGCCAAGGTGCAGGGCAAGTCAATAATTTGACACTAACCTGCCAAGTCGTGTAGATAGCGACGACGTTTACCGCCCTCGATATACAGACTACGCTTACCGAAATGGTAGGCAGTCATAACATCGCCGTGTCTGTTGATACCATAGCGGCGAAGTACGGAACGCTTGCGATACAAACCTTGTACACCAGCGACATTAAAACGGAAACCTTGTGTTCCGTCATTCAGAGAGTTAAAACGCATAATAAGCCTCATTAGTTAGCGTTAAACATGTGTGGCATTTTTACAACATACCACAGGTTGATACTGTCAAATTTTTGACGCATGTATTCCAAGCAGTCCACCAAGTAAACCTACTATACCAGCGACACCTACTATCGCATCAGCCATAGGGTCGCCTGTTTGGGTATAAACACCATACACTGCTACTAGTGATAGATATAATCCCATGTAGCATGATACTATTGATATAAACATATTATTCCTTACTTACTAGAAATTCTAGTAATTCCTCAGTATCTTCCGCTAGACTTTTAGCGTAGTTAAGTACCTCTTTTGCATTATCAATGTCAGGTAATGTTTCAAAGTGACTCATCCTATTTCTAAGAATTTCATATATAAACTCTACTTGCATGACAAGGTCGTTAAATTCGTCCTCAATCTGTGACATATTTGCACTATCCATACTCATATATTTAACTCCTACGTTAGTTTCCAAAGTGAGATTTACCTGCACCATGCGCAACGATAGCAATCGACTTAGCAGATACTGCACTACCCTTACACAATCCGCAGGTCACACATTGTACATCCATTGTATCAGCAGGGCAAGCTATTTCTTTACCTGCTACCATCTCAGAATAATCCGATATCACACGAAATGTACGCTGATTTTTTTGCCAGTACTGTTGCGCTTCGGCAACACTATCAGCACTAGCCATATACAAGTCTGGTCTAAAGTCAGCAGTAGGTACACTCGCCTGATGTGAATAGGCTGTATGCCCTTTTGCTTTTGATATTAGACTTTCCCACACATAACTAGGCACAGCAGACGGGTCGCCATAAGTGCCAATCCGCACCATTTTATCTGCGCCTAATTCAGCTATTGAAGCATGACCAGTAGCATTTGCATACTTGCCAGCCATGTAGTTTTTCCATACGATAAGCACACCTTGTGCAAGATTCACATAACAGCTACGCTCAGTAGCAGTCTTGCGTTTTACATCTGCAGTAGGCTTGCCCCTATGGACACAATTCCCACATATACTATAATCCGAACCTGTCTTGTTGTTCTCAAGTGGAGACTTGTCATTGTCGCACAAGATATATGTTTGTAACATATTACCTGTCTTGCGATTACGACTCGACTCTATTGATATAACTACAATAGGCTCGTTATCTAGCAGGGAATTGCCCCGATAGATAATCTTACCTGCCAATATGTATCTCCTCTTTCATAAAAAAAGCCCACGAGCCTAGTATACACTAAGCAGGCGAGCCTGTTAACGTCAAAAATATGACACAACAAATAGTTAAGAGAGGACTAGCCATAAGACTAGCCCTCACCTAATTATTTTGTTGACCAACGTTTTGGTCTTGTATCTTTTGCATATGAGCTTGTAATACCTCTTGATACTTTAGCCCTGCATCCGTTACGCCCCTCATAAATATGGGCGTGCTGGTTGCTTTTAGACGCAGGTATATCATCCTGCTTTAACCGCATTGGTATTTGGATTATCGTCTGAGTGTCGGGGCATGTTACTACTTTCATAGCATAGCCATTTTTTCTCAGTCTTTTCCTATCCAATGGGTTTTGATATGGTTTTGGCATATCGTCACCTTATAGATAAAAGCGGGAAGATTACATCAATTTATTCGAATACCGCTTATGTTTTTATAGTATCAAAACATTAAAACAATGTAAAGCTTTTTTTTCATTATTATTTACTTTTTTTTTCTGGTCTGTTTTATGTGTCAATCAACTATGTATAAAGATTATACTATTCTCAGAATAAGTGTACTATCTTTTAGGATAGCTTGACACACTTTTCTTTTAGAATTGTTCTAAACTAGGTGTTCATGGTTTGTTCTGTTTCTGGCTCATAAAACATTCATAAAGTCAAGTCAAATATTTGACACTTACTATGAAATTCTGGTCAATACTTTTTGCACTTTGTCAAGTCAATAATTTGACACTAAATCCTTGATATTGTTATGTTCTTGGTTTGTTCTCATTGTTCTGTTTGTTCTTGTTTTGTACCAATTTTGGGGCATTGCTTGTGAAAATCCTTGTCAATGTCATTTATTTGACAGATGCGTCAATAATTTGACAGCAGGGTTTACGATTTGTTCACCTTTTGTTCACGATTTGTTCTCATAAATCTTTTTGATTAAACTTGTTCACGATTTGTTCACCTTTTGTTCTTTTTATGTTCTAAAAAACCCCCGTCAATATTTTGACAGGGGCTTAATAGTGGTTTATGATTGGTGAAGTCTAAAGGCTTGGGCTAATGCTCCGCCTATATCTTGCTCAGATAGTATAGCGGCCATTTCTAAAAGCATGTGCCACTGGTTATCGTCAAATTTGCAAAGATAGAAAAATATATCTTTAGCTAGTCTTTTATCCTTAGTCTCAAATATAACCACGTTATTAATGCACACGTTTGTATATTCGGGATATTGCTCAAGGCTCGGCGTGTTCATAATTGATTTAATTCCATATTTTGACATAATATTCAACTTTCTAATATCCATAGCGGTGTTGCTACAAATTACTTAGACCATACCTAAAAAGAAAAATCAAGGAAAAAATAATAAAAATAAAAGATAAATATATGTGTTGCAAAAATACAACAATCTAAAATCTCAATTAAATGAGTTTTATTGTTCTTTATTATCATTCTAAAAAGGATTCTTTCCAGAAAAAATTCTGAAGTTTAGAATGATTCTAAGAAACATGTACACAAAAAAATTAACATATATATTTATATATAATATACCCCTGCCATATATCGAGTAAATTTAGGAGCTTTCTCACAATAAAAAAAACTACAGCCGGGGGTAGCCGTAGTCTGTATTAATATATAAATATAATAACTTGTATAAAAAAGATAATGTAAGTATAATAGAATAATGTTAGCGGGTGTTGTATTAAGCACCCCTTAAAATAAAGTAAGAATATTTTAGCATGTTTCTTTTAAACATACAATAGGCTTACATACATCATTTATGCAACACGAGTATTATTTATGCAAGACAGTGACATTATTACTACACCCATAGAAGCCCATATAGGTTTTAACAATACACTTAAAAGATATATACAAAAGAAATCTAAACAAGACTTCTTAACTTATGTAAGACTTGTGGCCCCGACTCTTGTAACAGACTTCAAGATGGGAAGACACATTGAAGTATTATGTGATAGACTACAGAAAGTAGCGGAGGGTGATTTAAAAAGGTTAATGATATTCCTACCACCCCGTTCTAGTAAATCTTTAATAACAAGTAAACTATTTCCATCATGGTATATAGGACATTTCAGTAATCACGAGATTATGTCTATCTCACACAGTGACCAACTAGCTAGTGACTTTGGGCGTAGTGTTAGGGATATAGTTAATGATGAACAGTTCCAACGTATCTTCAAGGGTGTGTCCCTACGGAGTGATGTGAAGGCTGCTGGTAAGTGGAAGACTAATCATAATGGTTCTTACTATGCCGCAGGTGTCAGGTCACAGATTGCTGGTCGTGGTGCGCACTTAGCATTACTGGATGATGTTATGTCTGAGGAGGATTCATTCTCAGAAGCAGGGCGTAGGTATATTAAAGAATGGTGGCCTAGTGGTCTACGTACACGCTTGATGCCTAATGGTGCTATCATTATTATTAATACAAGATACCACTACGATGATTTATGTGGTTGGTTATTAAAACAAGAAAATGAATTAACAGAAAACAAATGGGAAGTAATTAGTATACCAGCATGGCTTGACGAGACAGCTGCAGACCTGTTAGGTTTAGAAGAGGGCGGAAGTTATTTTCCTGAGTGGAAACCAGATGAGGTATTAAGAACAGATGAACAAGAAATACGGGCTAGTAATGGGTCTAGGTATTGGGACGCTTTGTACATGCAAAATCCGTCACCAGATGAAGGTGGGATTATCAAGAAATCCTGGTTTGAGTGGTGGGAGTATGAAGACCCACCGCAATGCGAGATTGTTATCCAGACTTATGACACAGCCTTCTCGACAAGGAAGACGGCAGACTATAGTGTCATCCAAACGTGGGGTATCTTTCACCAAGTCGAAGAAGATGAGTATGGCATAGAGTCAGTAGTACCTAATCTAATTTTATTAGGTAATGTAAAAGATAGGTTTGAATATCCAGACCTACGGCGTACAGCACAGTTTCTTTTTCAAAAACATAAACCTGATATATGTATTGTAGAAAAGAAAGCATCAGGACAATCTTTAATACAAGATATGCGTAAAGCCGGACTACCTGTACTAGAGTATATGCCTGACAGAGACAAGGTATCTCGTGTTTATTCTGCCACACCAATCATGGAATCAGGACGGCTTTACATACCAAGCGGTAAAGAATGGGCAAAGGATTTATTTGATGAGTGTCTAGCATTTCCAAATGGCGCACACGATGACCAAGTAGATGCAATGACTATGGCAATACATTATATGAAGGATAGCTGGAATGTGACACACCCCGAAGACCCTAGCTGGGAAGATGATTATAATCCTCGTAGACAAAAGAGGGTTGGATACTGGAGGACTTAGTGCTATAATAAGGTCATCCATAATTTATAAAGGAGCATTACAATGGGATTATTACTAGGACTTGCAAAAGAACCCATAGAAAATTTTTTAGAAAAGAAAAAAGAAAAAGCTTTAAGAAAAAGAGCAAAGATGAAAAGAGATATAGCTAATAATCCTTCTCAAATAGCAGGGACTATGAAAAAGGGTGGTAAAGTTTCTAAAGCTAAAAAGAAAAAGGTTAAGAAAAAAGGCGGCGCACCTCATAATAGATTATATTAACAGGAGTAAATAAAATGGTTATGAAAAAGAAAAGCAAGGGCTATCGTGCTGGCGGCAAGATGAAAAGCAAAGGTTATCGTGCTGGTGGTAAAATGAAAAGTAAAATGATGAGTAAGGGAGGCAAGGCTTCAGGAATGTCAGTAGCAAAACTACGGACTGAAGCTAAGAAAAAGGGGTACAAGTTGGTTAAAGCTTAATGGCTTACCTGCAAAGCAATATCCCACATTTTAAATGTTGGGTACGTCGTGAGTATACCCATAACCACGAAGCTTATCATGGAGAGTTTTTACACGCTATGGCAATTGCTCTTACAACAATGCCAAATAGATGTTTAAGTTTTCAAGTTATTTTTACTGGTATAGCACCAGAAGGAGAGAAAGAGGACACAGTACATGGTGGAGCTATGTGGGCTAGGATGCCTATCACGGCTCTTGTAGGAGATGTTCCTTTAGAAGAGTGGCCTGAACCTATGGATGTTCATAATGCTCAACCTTGGGATTGCTCCTCAAACCATCATGCAGTGTATGTTCTAGATAGAGCAACACCTTGTCCGTGGTTAGCTAAGATAGATGGTAACATGTATCCTGCTAATTATTTATTTACTGTTGACTATACAGAAAGTGAAATAGCGGATGACCCTGCACAACATAAACAAAGTCATGTTATGCAGTTGCTAGATGCAGGAGAGTGGACAGGTAATATTGTTGCACTGCCTAATAATCGAGTAAGAGTAACACACCCTGCTTGGTTTGAGACAGGAGAAGGCGCACCAGACTTTAAACCTTCTGCTCACACACATTATAGTAAGAGTGATTTAGATTATACACTAGACACAAATAGAATATTTGATAATTTATATAATGAATAAACCACGTATACCAAGAAAGAAGGGACAACCTGCAGGGAGTAAGAAACACTCTGACCTGTATACTGATGAGAATCCAAAAGGTACTATCCGTGGTTTAAAGTTTGACACACCTGCTAATTCTAAATCTAGTGTTACTAAGATACGACGTAGTGGTAAAACACACGCACATAAAATACAAGCTGCTATTGCAATGGAACAAAGAGCAAAGGTTGCTGGCAAAAAACAATCTGCTTCAATTTATAGAAAGTATATAAATGACATGAAACAGAAAACCAAACAACGTAGGAAAGCATAATGGCTACAGAAAAAAATCCATACGACCAAATACCAACTGATAATGTAATACAAATAAAAGCAGAAGACCCTATGTCTGCTAATGTTTCCTATCAAGTTGACCCTGAAACAGGAGAGGTTGAAGTAGACTTCCAAGCAGAAGGTTCGGAGATAGAAGTTGAAATTGAAATTGAGTCTGAGTTTTATGAAAACCTTGTAGATAAACTAGATGAAGATACGTTAGAAGAAATTGGTCATACAGTAATTGATAAATTTGAAGCAGATAAAGATTCTCGTGCTGAATGGGAGTCTATGTTTGAACGTGGTTTTGACCTTCTTGGTTTAAAACTAGAAGATACTACAGAACCATTTGAGGGTGCTGCTACTGCTGTTCACCCACTGCTTATTGAGTCAGCTGTTAAATTTCAATCTAAAGCATCACAAGAACTGTTTCCTTCTAAAGGACCAGTAAAAGCACAAGTCTTAGGTGATGCTACAGTAGAAAAACAACAACAAGCTAATCGTGTTCAAAACTTTATGAACTATCAAGTTACAACACAGATGCCTGAATACTTTGATGAGTTTGAACGTATGTTGTTTCACTTACCTTTGATTGGCTCTTCAATTAAAAAGATTTACTATGACTCAAGTCTTGGTCGTCCTGTCTCTGAGTTTGTTCCTATTGACCAATTCTATGTATCTTATTATGCTTCCGACCTTAGAAGGGCAGATAGATATACACATGTTATATATCGTAGTCCTGTTGATATAGCTCGTTGTATGGAAGCTGGCATGTATGCTGATATTGAACTTCCTAACGCTGGCATACCTGAATTATCTGGTATGGCATCTAAGATGGATAATGTATTAGGTTTATCACCAGCAGGAGACAATGACCCTCAGTATGTATTACTTGAGCAACATTGTTATCTAGAACTGCCGGAAGATAAAATGCATGAAGGTAAAACCGCATGTCCTTATATTGTAACTATAGAACAATCAAGTGGTTCTGTTTTATCTATTCGCCGTAATTGGAATGAGGGAGATGAACGATATGAGAAGAAGATGCACTTCACCCATTACCGATATGTTCCTGGTTTTGGTTTCTATGGGCTGGGGCTTATTCACTTTCTTGGGAATCTTACTATGTCTGCCACTGCTGCTATGCGCAGTCTTTTGGACGCAGGGCAGTTTGCTAATCTACCGGGTGGATTTAAAGCTAAAGGAGTACGAATCGTGGGTGACAATGACCCGATTGCTCCGGGTGAGTTTAAAGAAGTGGAAGCTACGGGCGTTGACCTATCTAAGGCTATTGTTCCTCTTCCCTTTAAAGAGCCTTCTGGCACTTTGTTTAACATGCTCAGTTTTGTTACAGGGGCTGGTCAAAAATTTGCAGACTCCACAGAACAAGTAATTTCAGACAGTGGAGGCTATGGTCCTGTAGGCACAACTATGGCATTGCTTGAGGCTTCAAGTAAATTCTTTACTGCTATTCATAAAAGACTACACAAGGCACAGGGAGATGAGTTTAAGATTCTTGCTCGTGTTGACTATGAGTATCTACCTAATGAGTATCCTTATAAACTTCCGGGTTGTCTTGAAAAAATATTTAAGAAAGACTTTAATGGTGATGTAGATATTATTCCAATATCTGACCCTAATATTCCATCAAATGCCCAGCGTATGATGCTTATTCAAATGGTACAACAGATTGCAGCGCAATCTCCTCCTGACATGTTTGATATGGAAGAAATTAATAGAATGCTTCTTACAACTGCAAACGTACCTAATGTAGATAAAATAATGCCTTTGAAAAAAGAAGCAATGCCTCAAGACCCTTTATCAGATATTAAAGATGCTAATAAAGGAACTCCTATCAAAGCATTTAAAGGACAAAACCACGATGCACATATGCAGGTTAAAGGTTCTTATATACAAGACCCAATGAATCAACAAACAAATCCTGCGTTTGCTAAAGTTGCTGGTGCGTTACAAGCTAACATATCAGAACACGCAATGTTAAAATATGAAGAGCAAATTGAAGGATTAGCGATGCAAGCAATGCAAGACCCACAAGCTGCGGCTATGTTATCGCAAATGCCTGACCCTGTTGCTGCAATGCAAGCGCAAGCCGCACAACAAATTATGCAAGCAGGGATGGCTATGGCACAACAAAAACAAGCTGGTACACCTGAAGCTCAAATGGTACAACTAGAAGCACAACGTCTTGGTGTTGAGCAAGGTAAAGTACAAGCTCAAATGGCTAATAAACAAGTTGATGCTGCACTTAAACAACGTGACCTTGATTTGAAAGAACAAAAAATTATTCTTGATGCGCAGAAAGCTGGTGCTAGTGATGCGCTAAAAGATGCTCAGAAAGAAGAGGACAGAAATAATAAACGTGTTCTCAAAGCTATGGACTTGATTGGTGACTTGATGAAGGCACAAGAGAACAATGAATTAGAGGAGTCAAAAGTAGTTGCAAATCTTTTAATGAACTTTATTAAAGAAGGTAAAAATACTTGACACTCTACGAAAATTTAGTTAAAGAACTTCAAAAAGAAATTGATGAAGTAAAAAATTCGCTTGCATATGGAAGTGTTTCGGATTATCCTAGTTATCGTGAAGCTGTTGGAAAAATCAATGGCTTTGAGATTTCAATTAGTATAATTAAAGATACTACCAATAGATATATTGAAGAGGATTAATATGCAAGCAATTTCTAATGCAATAAAAAATGATGAATGGATTACAGATGCTGAAGTTCCTGACCCAGAAATTTTACCTGAAATACCGGGTTATAATGTTTTGGTACGGCCTGTATCTGTTAAATCTGAAACTAAAGGTGGAATCATACTACCTGATTCTATCAAATCGGATATGGCCTACCTTACTACAGTGGGTAGGGTCTTACGAGTGGGTAATCTTGCTTATGCTGATAATAAATTTAAAGGTCGTCCTTGGTGTAAAGAAGGTGACTATATTTGTTATGGAAAGCATAGTGGTACTAAGTTCTTTTATAAAGGAACTCAGCTATTGCTTATTTTCGATGATGATGTTAAAATGGTAGTCGAGGATTCAAAAGATTTAGACCCTACCTATAATTTATCTAAGTAAGCACTATTGCAAAACAATAATTTATAATATATAATATATACACATGAACAGCGTAATTCGTCTTTTTCGCTGTGGACGTTAAAAGGAGTAAAACTATGTCACAGACTGAATGGTCTACGATTGAGCCTACAAAGGCTGACGAACAAGAAAAAATACAATATGAAATAGAAGGAGAAGAGCCAGAGCAACAAGTAGAAGCTGTAGCTCCTGAAAAAAAAGAAGAAGCTCCCTCACAAGAAGAACAACCTCAAACTTCTGTTGAAGAAACTACTGAATCACAAGAACCAAAAGAACTTGATGGTATAGAGACTTCAGGCGCACAGAAAAGAATTAGGCAACTTGTAAAACAAAAAAAAGAACGAGAAGAAGAAGTAGAACAATTAGTTGCCGCTAATAAAGAAATGCAGTTAAAGCTGCAGTTTCAAGAAGATAATTATAAAAAAGCATTATTAGAAAATGCAACATCTTCTGAAGGACAGGTTCAAGAACGTCTTGAGTTAGCTAGAAGCGCATATAAAAATGCTGTAGATAGCGGAGACTCTGATTTAATATTACGAGCGCAAGAAGCTTTAAATTCTGCACAACAAGATACTACTCGTTTTGCTGACTATAAAAAAGAACTGGATTCTTATACAGTACAACAAGAACAAGCGCAACCACAAGCTGCTCAACCAGCACCTACTTATCAAGGATATGATGAAAAGGCTATTATGTGGGCGCATAAAAACGAATGGTTTAACTCAGACCAAGTTATGACAGCTGCTGCTCTTGCAATTGATGCGCAGCTAAAAGAAGAAGGATATGACCCTTCTGAAGATGAATTTTATATGGAAGTAGATAAGCGTGTTGCTAATACATTTCCACATAAATTTGGTGGCAATAATGCTACCAACCCCGTACCGCAGGAAACGTCACAACCTGCTCAAGTGGTCGCTGGAGCTTCACGCACTCCGTCAACCTCATCAAGTAAGAAAGTAAAGCTCACACAAGAAGATGTACGTCTTGCTAATAAGTGGGGTATATCACTTGAACAGTATGCAGCCGAGAAACTCAAAGTTGAAAACTCTGACGGCGAATATACTACAATTAACCGATAGCGTGGAGGAAACCCGATGACAAGTAAAAACACACGAGAAACACAGAGTCGTGAACTGGAAACCAGAGAACAAGAAACATACGAATATCGTGAACCTAATCTTTTAGATATTCCTGATTCTGTAAACAATAGATTTACAAATGACGGAATGACACTTCGTTGGATACGTATAACCCTAAAAGGACAGGATGACTATACAAATGTAGGTAAGCGACTAGCTGAAGGCTGGGAGTTTGTTAATCTGGATGAAGTTCCTGAAATGGCACATACTTCAATGGTGAAGGATGATGGTCGTTACAAAGGTACAATATGTCGAGGAGATTTAGCCCTTGTCAAAATGCCGAAAGGCAAAGCTATGGCTCGGCAAAAACACTTTGAAAATGCATCTGCGGAGATGGTACATGCTGTTAATTCACAGCTTGAGAATGCTGGTGACCGCCGTATGCCTATTTCAAACTCAAGTAAAACAAATGTAACTAAAGGCCGTTCTCCACAATTTGATTAAAAAGGAAAGCGAAGTTTAGTTACAGAAACTTAGACACTGAAGGAGAAAATATATGTCTACTACTAAAGTCACTGGACTTCAGCCTTCTCGTGTTCGTGGTGCTGCACCAAACAGTAACGGCCTGAATGAATATCCTATTGCTTCAGGTGCTACAGCAATGTATACAGGTACGCCTGTACGTATTGCCTCTGGTACACTTACACCGTGTGTAACCTCAACCGAAGTGCCTGTAGGTACTTTCCAAGGTTGTCGTTATGTCGAAGACGGGGAACAAAAATTTAAACCTTATTATTCTGGCGTGTCTGCTACAGATATCGTTGGT
>Ga0181392_1000693_pt1 | contig 12903 bp, 11 predicted proteins | sample 15SPOviralmetaG_FD_130083 | JGI IMG/M metagenome (GOLD analysis project Ga0181392, IMG submission 130083) | Marine viral communities from the oligotrophic San Pedro Time Series (SPOT) site, San Pedro Channel, CA, USA - 15 SPOT_SRF_2010-09-15 | ecosystem: Environmental > Aquatic > Marine > Strait... | reverse complement strand
CGGTGTCCTCTCAGGCATGGTAATGCCCATCTCCGCAGCAAACGCTTTTATGTCATCGGGAGTGCGAAGTCGGTTTAGGATAGCTTTTGGATCTTGCCCATTTTCCTCCAGAAACTGAACAAGCTGCACGGCCTGACGATTAGTCCGACCGCTTTCGGAAAGCATTTGAATACTGTTTTTTGCGCCGGAAACCAGACGTTCTAGCCCGCCAACGATCAAAGGTGAGGTAGAGCCCGCGCCTGCCTCAAACAGAAAACGCATGGTGCCGTCACCGGGGTAGTTCTGTTCAGCGATAAAACCACCAACGCCAGATTGCCCGATAGCTGTCCCCTCTAGGGCAAGAAACCTTTTGGGCTGGTCCAGTGCCGTGCGCTGTATGGCCTCTATGGGCGTGTCCTTGATACCTTGCAACCGAGCCACCCGGTCCAGATAACTCTTGGTTCCCGGCAGAAATTTAAAAGTGTGCATGTAAGTAGTAAAAGGCAGAGGCAAGCCAGAGCCGACCGTGTATGCGCCCTCGGCATACGGGCGAACTGACGGAAGGAACTTCGGCTCTTCGCCCAAAACGGCATCTGACACGGTGTCCCCGGCCAGAAGGCCAGAACCGAAGCCAGCCGCGGTCATTAGCCCAACCGTAGCGGGAACAGTAACGGGGGCCGCGGGCCCCGATAGACCGGCCACGACGGGAGCTAAGGCCATGCCGCTCTTAAAGCCCATGATGCCGCCCGCGGTTCCCCCGCCGCCTTCGGCTACGCCGCGGTACAAGGCGTCAGTCATGGCCTCGACCTTGCCTCTAGGATCAAAGCCGTAAAGGCGGGACAGGATTTGCTCTTCCGTCGCCCCGGACGTTAATGCTTTTTCAATATTCACGCCTCCGGGAAAGTTGTCCTGAGCATATTCTAGCAGGCGCTTGTTGCTGAACGCTGAGAAGCCCTGCGGATTAGCCTCAAGAAATCCGCGCTGAAAATCCAAAATACGATCAGCGCGTTCTTGTGATACCTCGTAACCCGGGGAGTCCGGGGTCATCTCTTGTGCGCCGGTTTCTTCTGCCATATCAACCACCAAACAAATCGTCGTCTATAGCTTGGTTTGAAACCGCAGGTTTAGGTTTTGGATCAACCACACTCTGTAGCTTCGATACCAGCTTAGCGTAGGTATCACGAACTTGCTTCAAACTTTCAAGAGCGCCTCTACGTTTCCCAACATCTTGACCTTTTAGATTTTGTAGTTCTCGCTCGATTGGTGCAATCTTGGCGTTCAAGAAAGCAATCGTAGATTCTGCCTTGTTTAACGCGGATTTTTCACCTTTAGTGAAAGCTGCGGCATTTGGAAGAGTTGCCTCTATTTCTTTACGCAGCTCTTTGTCAGTTTTTCCAGTTATTGCCTTCATGTAAATGATCGTAGCATTTTTGTTTATGCTTTCGATGATTGCTGTGGATCTCGATGCTTTAGGCGCAGCCTGTGCGGTGCCCAAACTAACAAGTTCAACGCCCCTGTTTAGAAGCTGACCGAAAGCGGTGGGTGCGCCAAAAGCATCCGCCACATCTATGCTGTCTAACAGGGAAGAGTAGGTTGTTTGAGTGAGCTTATCCAACTCTAAATCACCCGTGAGAGGCGCACCTACGTCTTGTGTAGTTCGAGAGCTCGCAAGCGAAGGTTGTTCGCCAGTATCCGGGGCAGGAGCGGTGGTGGTAGTATCACCAGTTGTAGTTGCCGTCGTCGCAGCAGCGGCAGTGTCACCAGTTGCAGTTGCTGCCGGAGCAGGAGCAGGAGCTCCCGCAGCACCGCCCAGCGGAGCCACGGCTAAGCCGTTCTCTTGTCTTTTTGCCCGGGCACGAACAGCGCGATCCGGGAGCTTTGCACCCGGCTTACGAACCATGGCCCCAACCTCGGCATCAAATACAGTGCGGAAGTCGGTGTACGCCAGCATAGAAGCTTCAAGGTCCGCGGTCTCCTGTGGACCGAGCTTGCCTTGTTCGTAAGCTTCAAGGTTTTCGACGTTTGTAATCGTGCTCAAAAGCTTGCCGGTGAGGCCCTTGCCGAACTTATCAAGACCTGACGCAGCCTCTGTAACCGCAACTTTGCGCTCGTCCAGAGCAAGCTTCTCCTGCTCAAGAATCTGCTTCTGAGTAGTTTCGTCCGCAACTTGAAGCATCTTAGCACGTTCAATCTCTTGATCTTCCATCTTAATCGCCTGTTCAACGCCGCGATATGCTGCGGTGTCTTCAAGACCTTGTTTTTGTAAATCAATCCTCTGCTGCTCTAGAGCTGTGCGGTTGGACTCTGCCGCAGCTTGTTGCGTGATCGCAGCCTCACGGATTGAGTTGCTATCCATCGCGATCGTTTGATCGATAGCCTTCATCTGCTGGTCAATCGACTTCATCTCACGAGTCAGAACTGCGTTGTTCTCCTGTATCACAAGGGCTTGAACATGAGTTTTTTCCAACTTGGCAATGTCGTTCATAGACCGTAAACCAATTTCCTCTAAGGCTTGCTCTCCTTTGAGTAATTGAAGGCGTATGGAGTTTTCGTTTTCTAGTTTTTTCCTAAGTTGTATGGCCTCTTGAGTCTGTATGCCCTCCAATTTCTTGAGAGCTTCAGCAGCTAACTGTTGATCATCCTGAAGACCAGCTTTCCAGTTGGATTCAGCTTGTGCCAACTCCATCTTTCCGGTTTGTTCCAAAAGTATGTTGGAAATTCTATAGCCCTGTTCAATCGCAAGTTTTTTGCGTTCTGTTTCAGCTTTGTCTTCTGCGGTGAGCTGCCCTTCTGCCGCAGTCAACGCAGAGGCCCGGATACCTTGCTGAGCCTTTTCTGCCGCAGCGACACGGTCCTGTTGAGCCTGAGCGCGAGCTCCAACCTTGTCAAAGAGCTGGCTTTGTTGCGCGGCCATAGCCAGACGCTCTGCCGGGGACAGGCCCGGCTGCTCGCCCTTCATAGGCGCAGCAAATGCTAAACCGGTATTGGCAAGATCAAACAGCATCTGCGCCTGTGTCAGACGCTTCTGATCAGCAAGTTGTGCGCTGGGATCGCCAAGAATTTGTTCATAAACCGGTAACCGGCCTTCAAAAGCTGTTTGAAGCCGGGAGTTTCCGACCTCTCCACCGGGAGCGTACATTTGAACCGGCTGGTTGTCGCCTCGGCGGACCAGCCCGCCATCCTTAAAATTTGCGGGTGGGGGCCCTCCCATGGGCGGGGGCGGTGCTACATTCTCCATAATGCCGCCCGCCATCGGACCTTGCATCGGCTGCTGCATCTCCTGCTGCGCCAACTCACCAATGCCCTGATCTACAGCAGCGATCTGCATGACCGGCTGTACAAGAGCCAGAACTGACTCAGGGGTCTGCATAGCGTCTTCTGGGCCAACCACGCCTGCCAGCTCTTCGCGGCGCTCGCCCATAGAGGCATCATCCCCGCGGACCATGTTCATCATCTGCTCAAAGTCCTGAGCGCCTTCAAGGTCTCCAGTAGTCTGGCTAGCTGTTGCCAGCATCTGCTCAACAGCCTGCGGGTCAAGCTGCTCTGGGGCAGGTGGCTGCATCATACCTGCAATGCCGCCCTCTTGCTTGAACTCCACGCCACGGCCCATCAGAATGTCGGCCTGTGTGACCTCGCCATCCTTGTTCAGATCCGGGAACGCCGCTCCGCCCTTGGCGAACATCTGGCGACTTAGTACACCTCGATTCATCATCCGAAAAGCCCCGCTTTCTGTGCGCCCGCTGCTGCGGACAAGCCCGCAATCCCTAGACCGGCGAACTGTTGGAAGGGCGAAACAGCCGGTGATGCTGCTTGCAGAAGCGTCTGTTGCGAAGACGGAGCGCCCTTGAAGATATCTGACAGGAAGCCATACCGCTGATACGGCTCATACATCTGTTGTAGCTGTGTTTGACGCACGGCATCAATACCCGCCTGACGTTGTGCGCGGTCCCGCTCGCCAAGATCAAACAAGAACCCAGCCTCTTCCCGGCCCATGGCAGTGCCAAGTTGCCCGAGACTTGCAAGATTCTGCCCCAACTGCGCCTGACGAAGGCCCATGATGCCCATCTGATCGGCGATACCGCGCTCACGCTCCAACTGCCGCTCAGCCATGCCCGCAGCATTCATATAGTTTTCAGCAGCAGCGCGGGCCAAGGCGTCCGCCCGACCACGCTCAATCTCAGCACCAAGAAGACGCCCGCGAGACCCAAAGGCCGCGGCCCCTCCGCCCTGTGCTACGGCTTGCAAGCCCTGCTGCGCCCTGCTTTGGTCGAAGCCGCGGTTGATCTCATCCCGAATAGCAGCTTGAAACGGATTCATATACTGAGATACTTCGTCCCCAGTTACTCGTCGGGCAGCACCCTGAAGCATGGGCTCCGCGCCAGTAACACGGCCAAGACCGCCTTCCATGGCGGTTTGTCCTGCATCCAGAAACGGCTGATACCCACCGATTCCAGCGTCTGCAAGTTCAAAAGCTCTGTCTTGAAGATCACCAAAACCCGCAACTTGGTATTGCGGCAAAGTTATTTTCTGCTCGGCGAGCTTTTTGGCCTGCTCCAGAAGCCCTAGTTTATAGGCTTCTACTTCGGGAGCTTCTCGGACTATCTGAGTGGATGTAGACATTACGCCATAGCCCTTCCTTTAGATTCAAGGCCCCGCATCATATCGTACATCTTGCGGATGCCCTGATCGTTGTCGCCGTTGCCAAGGCCCTTAACGGCATCTGTGGTCATCACAAACTCACCCGGCATCAGCATGGCCCGGACGCTGTCTTCGCCAGCAATGCCCTCGTCAGGCATGATACCACCTGTGCGCCGTGGGAATACATCCGCTACTCCGCCCTCTGCCGCTTGCATCACGGGGCGCTGCGGGACAAACGGATCATACGGCGCTACGTACTGAATCTGCTCGTCAGGCAGCGCATACTTGTCTCGATCTTGCTCTAGCAGATCAGCGCCTGTTACAAACGTAACCTCTTCCTCTTCGGGGGTGTCAAAGAAGCCCAAGGCTCCTGCGCCAAGGCCCGCGAGGGCTACGCTAGGGCCAAACTTTTCTATGAACCCGGGGGTCAATTCCTTTGTGGCTAGCGCGGTTGCATCCGCGCTAGATAGACTCGGATTGATTTGCATAAGTTCTTTAGACTTTTGAGCAATATCTGCCGCGGTTGGGTCGGACGGCATAATAAATTCTTGAGCCCGGTCAAGGAACGAGGTGTCGGCGACCTTCGTTTCGGGCACTCTGGTATTTCCTAAGTCGAACTGGCCCGTCTCAGGGTTGTAATTTGGTTGAGAAACCTGCGGTTGATTAGAAGCTAGATCGAACTGGCCCGTCTCAGACATTTGAACAGCTTCTCCGCTGCCGGTCGTTGGCGTTCCCGCCACTGCGGAAGTGTCAAACGAACGGAAGAAATTCTGTTCGCCCGTAATGCCCTGACCCAGTTGCGAGAACCGAGCGCCGGGGTTCGCGAGCTCCGCTTTGATGTTTGCACCAAAAGAGCCCGCATTTCCAGTAAAGCCCTTGAAGATAGCACCGGTGCCGCCTGCAATGACCGCGCTCTTCAACGCATCATCAATGCTGCCACCCTGCATCAATGTGCCAATACCAGAGCCCAGAGCTGCGCCATAAACTGCGCCAAGAGGCGTGTTCGCTAACACAAGGGGCAGGACAACCGGAGCAGCCTTTTTCAAGACCTTGCCCACTTTCTTGGCAATCTTGCTCAGGAAGAACTCAGGCAGGCCGGTCTCGGGGTTCAGGCTGTTAGCCGAAGAGCCCACGACATACCGCTCGGGGTCTTCTACGCCCTGCTCCCGAAGGTGTGAGAATATGGACTCTTTCAGTTCAGGGCTTTGCTCGATCAGGGCCCGCGGTACAACAATTTCGCCACTTTCTACGTGAACAATGCGGTCATCGCCAAAACGACCGTAAGAGGCCATCCTCTTGGCAACACCGTCAAAGGCTGCAACCCCTTCAGAACCAAAGGCTTTTTGCGCCTCTTCCTGTTCAATTACAGCAATGTCCTCGTCAGACATGTAAAAATCAGCGATACCTCCTGACGGTACGCTGAACATGTCTTGTGTTTGAGCGGATTGTCCCATGGCCGAATCTTACCTTACTTTTTATTAAGTAACAATCTTCACTGTTCCACTATCGTTAAACAAAGCCCCAGTCTCCAAACCAGAGGAACTTGTAGGCAAATCTGTCAACGTAATCTTTGTGCCACGCATTTCCCCGGGTGTTCTTTCTTGCGAGATAAATATCTCTAAAGTGCGAAGGAGATCAGACATGTACTGGGCGCTGTATTCTTCAGGCGCTTCTGGGAGTCTAGGCGGTGGGTTTTGTACTTGTGCCACTACTGTCTCCCGTCAGGCCGTAAATCAACACGCGGACTGCCTAACTTCCATTTGGTTCCAAGGGCCGTGCTTTCTACACGAACAGCAAAGGATCTGCCGCGTGAGCGAATATGCAACTGCTCTGTAAAGGTCTCAACGTCACCTGATATTGAACCAATCGCGGTCCCTGAATCCGTGTTGTCAAATGATGCACCGGGGAACCGACGAGACTTCACCGTAAACACTGCTTGCGGGCTACTTAGATTAGTCGATCCCAAAAAGGTCAGATCTGGTATCACACGACGAATGTAGGTGAATTTGTCGCCATCACCGATGTCAATCGCAGCAGATTCAATGAACGAAGTCATAGCTGACCCGTCATCGTCAAAGCCAATCTCGTGATTGAAGATGTACTGACTGCCAGCAGCCAAAGGATTGGCCCGCGTTCCACGATCTAACCATGCTGTTCTAGCTAGACTACCAAAGTACCAGACTTTTTCGCCGTAGTTATATATGACGTACTTGTCATTTTCTGTGGATGATGCAGACGGGTAGAACCAAAATATCTCACTAAACTCTGAATTAATGCCCGAGGTTACTTTGTCGGACTCCGCCGTGTTGAAATCACCAAACACCTTTTGTTTTACCGAACAGGGAAGCTGTTGTGTTTGTCCCGCATAGACATAGAAATTATCTATGCCCATCCAGTAAACAACGTCTTCCGTAGCAACTGCTGCATTTGGACCCATGATCGTGATGTTCGAGGCAAGCTGTGACAGGCCAAAGGTAAAGGGTGGCCCGATGAACCGCAGAGAAAATAGGGCCGTATCCGTCCAAACAAGAATCTCACGCTTTGTTTCAACCGCTTGGACAAAGGTTGACCCTGATCCGAGCCGCAAGTCTCCAGCAGTGTTTGTTGCAAGTGGGTACCAAGTGACTGGATCTTCTTGTGACGAAAACCGAATCAATAGCGGATCTTGTACGCCGTCACCTTGCGTGTCGGATGCTCCCCCCAAGCCGTCACAACCGAAAGCCAAGACATGTCTGTCTTGATCAGAAACCAAAACCTGCTTGGCTATGGTCGGCACACTTCGCTTTGTGCCTGTCCGTGTGGATAATTCGACGGCGCGGGTGGATAGATTGTTAGTGCGATCCCAATAGAAGATGCCACCATCTCGTGCATTGATCAGCAAGTCTTCGCCAAAGTTGTCATGCGACCACAGACGAATCTGCGTTGTAGTTGTCAGACCGCCCGATGCCGCATCACCCCAACCAAAGTAATCATTTGCTGCACTTGCATTGCCAGATATCAGCGTCACAGTAGCGCCGTCAGCATGTGTCGATGCTTCTGTGCCAGACTGCGCCCGTGTCACTGTCAGGTCATTAGTCGATACGTTGGTGACTTTCAGTATTTCGTTGTCAATTAGGATCAGATCGTTGTTGGCTATGCCTGTACCGCTGGTAACCGTAAGTGTTGTATCAGAGTCAGAGAACGTGCCGCCCTCGTTGATCGTGGTTTCAAGTGCGCCTGCCGCTACGCCACCGTACAAACCCGCACCCCAGCCTGTGCCACCGACAGTCGAGTCCAGACCGACGTTGATCTGATATGTACCAACGGTGCTTGATCCACCATTGCCTGTGTCGGACGAGTTGGCCGCGACACTGGCAGTGATGGTATAGCTGTTGGCGTTGATGACGCTGACAATCTGATATTCTATGTTTAAGACTGCGGCAGTGATCAGACCACCTAAAGACGCCGCGCCAGAAAATGTGACGAAATCGTTTTCGACTGCGCTATGCGCCGCTTCGGTAACGGTGATCGTTGTGCTGCCATTTGTGGCTGCAAAAGTTACATCGCCAGACCCCGTGGTCAGACGTATAGGCGTGATGTCGTTAAACGATCCGCCTTCTTCGATGTAGTATTTCAGATGTGTGCCGATGCCAAGGTAGTTCGATCCGTCGAGTGCGATCCAGTTATGCAGCGCACGAGCGGAACCGAGATAGGTGGACGAGCTAAACTTCTCCCAGCCGCCCAGCTTTTCCGGGTATCCAAACCGAAACCGTATCTTGTCACAATCCCGCCAGCCACCTTCGTTAGAATACGAGGTGACCTCTTGGTTTATGCCGGGACGGAATTGTAATTTTGTCAGTGGCATTACGCACTCGCTGTGCCGGGAGCATTGAAAATATCCATATTAATGGTGCCAGAAGTAGGCACATTCGTATTGGTGTTAACCGAGGTATCAGTATTACTAGTGCTTATACTCGTAAATCCACCACCAAAACTATTGTATTGAACTGTTCCGCTAGTGGAAAAATTTAAGGTGGCATCAAGACCGGAGTTATTGTCGTTACCGCCAGTCCCTCGAAAGGCCACAGCGTAACTTCCCGCCGAATATACTTTATCAGCATTACCGGTTAATGTTTCTCTCGGCAAAAAAACCCCTGTCGTATTAGCGGATTGAGTTTTTTGAACTTCGACAATATCTCCCGACTGAGCGTCTGTGATATCCAACTTTTGGGCGGAGCCACTCCCGTTGCTATAAGATGTGGTAAGAGAATGAACAACACTCCCACCCCGCCTGATCCTGACAGGGGGCGATGTCCCAGAACCCTCTCCGCTGGGTGCCTGAAAACTTACTTGCAGTCCTACTGTTCCCGACGCTTGAGCGGCTGTTAGCGTTGCTATTGTAACAAAATCACCTTGATCTGTGCCAGACCCAGCCTGAACAGTCGCAGAAATTTCATTACTTCCATCCAAAAAATCGTAACTATCAAGTCTAAAATGCGCTTGATCTTCCAAGATGGTTGTCCCGCCATCTTTGGTCACAGAAACAGTTGTAGAGGCACTGAATACGATAGTTCCTGTGCCAACTGTGGCGTTTACGTTTGTATTGTTAGCCCCATCTATCGTCAGCCTTGATTGATTGCCGTCAAGGGATGACCCCGCCGTTGCACCACTTGAGCTACCTTGTGCGACAAGTCCGGTTACTCCTGTATTTGTGGTGGTGTCCGTTCGAGTGTTGGGAACCTCTGTGCCACTCGCTGCCCTATAATACTCAGACATGCTGATAGGATTCGATCCGCCATAGAAGGTCTGAATTTCAGAAAGCGAGATCGCGTTTCCTGCGCCACCATCAACACCCATTTATACCTCCTATATGCTGCCAAAGGCTGTCACGTCGCCTGTGACCTTGAGGTTGCCACTGGTATCTAGCTCCATCTTGGCAGTGCCTGCATATGAAATGACAAGTTTGTTAGACGAGACAGAGAACACCCAGTCGTTAGAGCTATTGTCTAGCGTGAACGTATCACTTTGTACCGTGCCGGTTACATCAACGCCCGCTGATGTGGTCTCAATCTTTTTGCTGTCATTGTGATAAAGTTCAACCGCACCATCATCAATGAACTTGGCAAGAGTTTCGCTGGTTCCCAAAACCTCAAGCTGGTTGCTTGTAATTCTAAGAGCGCCTGTCCCCCCATCCTCTATATGTGAGTTAGATCCGTCATGATATATGGACAAATCTGTGCCTGCACCAAAAGTTAGGCGATCATCTGAAGCCCCAGAGCTATCGCCGAAAACAATGTTCTTTGCGTTGACATCTAGGTTTCCACCAAGCTGCGGCGTGGTATCATCAGCTACTTCCGGTATGAAGCTGGCTTTTTGTACCGCTGCGCCACTGCCAGCACCGTCAGCGAAAATCCACGCCGTCTCGCCATTTAGAATAGATACGTCGCTGCCAGAGCCTTGTGTAAAGGTGGCCGTCTGACCAGAACCGTTCTTAACCAAGTACACCTTGTCTTGATCATTCGGGCTGATGGTAATCGTGTTAGTGCCGGATGGAGATCCAGCAAGCACCAGAACCTTGTGACCGCCGTCAGACAACGTCCCGTCCGTGGTGGCCAGTGTGGTCGTTGTACCCGACAGAGACAGAGACAGAACACCGTTAATCGCACGATCAATGATGTCGAAGTTCGCATTGGTCGTCGTACCCCAAGTACCCGCCTGTTCACCAGATCCGGGTTTCTCAATGCCTATATTAGCTGTGTATGAAGATGCCATTTAGTTCACCACTTCTGTCCATGTTTCTGCCGTGCTGCCAGCATTGATCTCGGTCCAAGTATCACCAGTATGGGTGATCTCTGTCCACGTCTCGGCAGTCTCCCCGGCGTTAACTTCCACGAACTTAATATCACCGCTTGTGGATTGTACCACCAAGATCTCAATATCAGAAGACCCACTAGCAATTCGTGTGGCAGCGGTGCTTTGCGTCAGGTTGCTGCTTAATGTGCCGGTGGTTGCAAGTCTGATTCGTGTGCCTGCCGATGTCTGCGTCAGGTTGGTGCTAAAGTTACCCGGCACACCTACCATGATACCGCTTGCCACTGATGCCTGACTGCTTATGCCTGTCATCTCTGACGAGCCGGAAGCTATATGTATGCCTGCCGTCGTCTGTGTGGCGTTAAAAGAAAGCGAACTTACGCCGGTCCTTACAATGCCTTGCGTGGCGGCAAACGGCTCTTGTGCAAAGGCGGCAGTCGCAAACATCAGTCAGCGTCCTTGATGGTCAACTCACCGGCTGCGACTTGCTTTTGAATTTCGATCCATTCGGAATTGTTTTCATCGACTGGAATAACCGTTTTTACGTCCCCTCTAGTCACAACTACATGCTGCGCTGTGCCGCCTGACTTAGTTTCAAAATTACAATATTGATACATTTATAACTCCGACGAAAAACCGATTGAGCCACTGCCATTAGGCAACACACCATACATTTTTTCACCACTCAAACCACTGCTGACTTGCATGACAAGCGTTGTCATTGACGGGCCACTTTCGGATATGCCAATGCTAGTGAAAGCTGTTACAGCACCCCCCAACCAATAACCTATGTTTCCGCTTGAACCAGCGGTGACATCTATTGATGTGGGGTTCGACCGCATCTCTACGGGGAAAGGCACTGCTAGATACATGGCTGTTGTATTTGCCGCCATCGCATAGCCAAAAAAGTTGTTTGCTGATGAGGATTTAAGTTTGTAATAATACCTCTGACATTTAGCCAACTCATCAGCAACCGACCGATGCTCAAACGACGTGGCCTGTTCGCCAAGCTCCATCTGCACTCCACAAATGTACCACTCGTTGTCTGTGCTATCAGCTATATTGACGTTGTGGCCTACGGCTCTATTTGCAGCGACAGCAGAACCCCAAGTCGTTTGTGCGCTTCCGCTAGTAAGGTTGCTTCCAGCTATCAAAAACCATTGAGGCTGTAGCGACATCGCATTGTCGTTATCTAAAGCACCGCTTGTGTCACCGGGGAATGTAAGAGTTTTCTTCTCCCAAGTATTAGCTGAATCAATGGTATAAGTTCTACAGTTATGTCTTGTGTTGTCTTGGTCTCTAAATTCAAAGCCGTATGTTCCGGTTTTGTTTGATTTTACCCAAAAAGAGAATGTAACGCTTTTTGCTCCAGAAGTTCCTTTCGCAAGGCTCTGTACGTTTTGCCCTTCAATGCCTTGTCGCAATCGCAAGCTATCACTTGCGCCTATGCTTGTGTCAGCAGAAGTGCAATCTAGTTTCATAGAGAAGCCAAATCCTTGACCACTAGGGACATCAGTTGACTGTGAAACAGTCCATGTTCCAAAGTTTGCACCTATCAACTTCCACCTATCTAAAGAAGCGTACCCCTCACTACTAAAACTACTTACACTCGTCCCCCGCTGGGCCACCTGCATCGCACCGTTGATGACAAGGTTCCTGTTCGACAACGCCGACTGCGAACCAATCAGTGCGGCGAGTTCTGCTGCCTTACTCATGCGAGGTCTCCGTGAACATTGGTCATTGCATATTCAGGGTCTAAAAGTGTGCCGCCGACAGTGCGGCATCCAACACGGAATGTGGTAGTAGTCGGTGCGGTAGCTTCGCCCGTTGCAACCAAGTCGCCGTTAGAGAGGCCGATAACGTGAGACCCGCCAGAGAATGACGCATTGTTCATAGCTGACGAGAAAGTCGAAAAATAAACTCCAGTTCCTGCGTCTGTGATTGACGCCGTGTTGAAGCTGTCACGGATGGCCGCTGTGCCTGTTCCGTTCAAGCTAACCCAAGCCTTCGCACTACCCCCTGCAACAAAGCTGGTGGCAATGCTGTTGTTCCCGCTGGCATCCTTCAGGGTGTTTACTCTCAGTTCACTAGCCATTATGCGAGGTCTCCCAAGAATGTCAGGTTCAGACGTGTGCTGTCTCGTGCCGCATTGTTTTCGGTGTAGAAGACTTCCATACGACTAGAGTTTGTGTCGGTTGCAGCATTTCTTACATCAAGCGATTGACCAGCGTGGTCCGCAACTACAGTCGCATTGAAGTGACAAACATAGTTTGTCGAACCCATAGCATTCGTAATGTTCATGTCAAAAAATCCAGTCGAACTGTCGGTCATAGAAGACACGTTCAGGCTGTCATAAACGGTAGGGCTAGACTGATTCCACAAGACCCAAGACTTAGCTAGACCCTGCTGCAAGGACTGTGTGGCACTGCCACCCTCGCTGGTAATCGTGATGTCACCAGCCGATGTTACACCCTGCATGCTATCGACTTTGAGTAT